>Ga0076118_161_pt1 | contig 9409 bp, 12 predicted proteins | sample RifGroC2_FD_67675 | JGI IMG/M metagenome (GOLD analysis project Ga0076118, IMG submission 67675) | Parcubacteria bacterium GW2011_GWC2_38_7 | reverse complement strand
ACTGGAAATTGAGATAATGGATTTACATTAGGCATAGGTTTTGGAGTTAGTTTAGTAGCTTTCTCTATTATACCTGTGCCTTTTGCTTTATTATACCCTATACTGCATGGTTGACAAAAGCAGTTAATCTGGCATAATACAAATGTCCCTTAAAATATACGTAACTAACTAGGTTTTTTTGTGTTGTGCAAAAGAACCAATGTTAACCAATTTAATAATATGGAAGCAGTCAGAGAGGTTCTTTTCTGGTGGCTGTCTTGGTGGATTCAAAAACCAGTTTTAAATGCGCTTATTACAGTTTGCGCTATAGGCTTTTTTGCGTTTAGCCTCTATACAGGTTGGGCAAATTAGCATTTGTATGTTCAACTAAATAGTTGAGCCAGTTTTGAGTGACCGTTATGGGTCATTTTTTTATTATTACGAATTATTGTTTAACAATTCAAGAAGAAGAACTCGAGCAATTTATGCAGTTTCAGATTTCCGTTCATGGTGTCTCTCCTTGGTTGATGAACCTCTCATGGTAGAATATTTTTTATGTTTTGTCAATGGTGGGACTATTTGATCCCATAAAAGCCAAAAATTGTGAATAGCATTAAATTTTGCTATAATTTACTTGATATATGAAACTAGACAAGGCACAAATCGAGCATTTGGCTAATTTGGCTAAATTAGATATTTCAGAAGAAGAAAAGGCAAAATATGCCGAGCAACTTTCTTCTATTTTGGAATATATGGATAAGTTAAATGAAATCGATACTACCAATGTTGAACCCCTTTCTCAGGTCAGTGGGGCTATTGATGTTTTGCGTCTAGATGCAGTTAAGCAGTGTTTTTCTCAAGAAAAAGTTTTAGCAGAAGTTCCTGTTTTAGAAAAACGTCAAATAAAAGTAAAAAAAGTTTTTGATCATAAATAAATGGAATTAAATAAACTGACAATAGAAGAAGCTCATCGTGGGTTAAAAAGTAAGGACTTTTCGGCGGTCGAATTGACTGAGGCTTGTTTTGATTCTATTCGTAAACAAGACGAAAAATTGAATGCTTTTATTACAATTACAGAAGATAAGGCTTTAATTCAAGCCGAAAAAGTTGATAGCAAAATAAAAAATTCCCATCAAGATTTAAATGTTTTAGAAGGCATTCCGGTTGCGATCAAAGATAATATTTTAGTTCAAGACGTTAAGTGTACTGCCGGATCAAAGATTCTCGAGAGTTATGTAGCGACCTATGATGCGACAGTAATTGAAAAATTAAAAATAGCCGGATCGATAATCGTTGGTAAAACAAATATGGATGAATTTGCCATGGGTTCTTCTGGCGAAACATCAAATTATGGTCCCACAAAAAATCCTATTGATTTAACTCGTGTGCCGGGTGGTTCGTCTAGCGGTTCTACAGTTTCTGTGGCCAGTCATGAATCTATTTTTGCTTTGGGTACTGATACTGGTGGTTCCGTGCGTTTACCCGCCTCTTTTTGTGGCGTAGTTGGTTTTAAACCTTCTTACGGTTCTATTTCTCGTCATGGTGTTATTGCTATGGCCTCTAGTTTTGATCAGGTCGGTGTTTTGAGTAAGACTGTTAAAGACTCAGCTTATGTATACGAGGCACTTGCTGGTATCGATAAGTTTGATTCGACAACAAAAAAACATAAAATTAATGTTTTAGAAAATATTGATCAAGATATAAAAGGCAAAAGAATCGGTTTGCCAAAGGAGTTTTTTATCGAAGGGATGGATCCAGCCGTTAGGGATGTCGTTACAAGTACAGTAAAAAAACTAGAAGCTTTGGGTGCCGAGGTCGTCGAAGTAAGCTTGCCAAGAACAAAATATGCTTTAGCGATTTATTATATTTTAGTCCCAGCCGAAGTATCTTCTAATATGGCTCGTTTTGATGGTGTACGTTATGGCTATAGAGCTGAATCAGCCAATCTTTTAGAAATGTACTTAAAAACTCGTCAACAAGGTTTTGGGGATGAGGTGCGTCGACGCATCATGCTCGGCACTTATGTTTTATCTTCTGGCTATTATGATGCTTACTATAAAAAAGCTCAGCAGGTTCGTAGATTAATTCAGCAAGATTTCGAAGAGGTATTTAAGACAGTCGATTTGCTCTTGACGCCAACTTCACCTACAACTGCTTTTGCTCTTGGCGAAAAGTCTAAAGACCCGTTGACCATGTATTTAGCTGATGTTTTTACAGTTTCGGTTAATGTGGCTGGTTTGCCAGCCATGGTTTTGCCAGCTGGTTTAGTTAATAAATTGCCCGTCGGAGTTCAATTAATTGGCAAACAGTTTGATGAGCCGACTTTATTTAACATAGCACAACAGTTAGAAAAGAAATTATAATAAAATGCAATTATCATGGGAGTTTTCAGTCGTTGATTTCGTTATCATCTTGGGCATTATTATAGTGGTCACATTATTTTTAATTTCATTTTATCTTACTCGGCGTGCTCATGATGCAGAAATTGATCATAAGTTTTTTTCGGAGAGATGGCAACAAATAGAATCTCTTTTGAAACAAGGCAATGAAATGAATTATAAATTAGCTGTTATTGAGTCCGATAAACTGCTAGATCATGCCTTGACATCACTACGCTTCCCGGGTGGGACCACTGCAGAACGTTTGCAGTTTGCTTCGTATAAACATCCAGATTTAAAGCATGTTTGGTGGGCTCACAAAGTTAGAAATATGGTGGTGCACGAAGTAAAATATATTTTGAGTGCCGGTGAAACAAAAAAAGTAATTTCGTCCTTCAGGAAAGCTTTAAAAGTCTTACATTGTTTGTAAAACAAATAGAAATAAAAATCTAACCCGCCTAGCGGGAAGGTTCGTCAATATGAAAAAGTTATTAGTTCTTGTCTGTATCTGTTTAATCATTTTTCCTTTTAAATCATTTGCAGCTTCTGTTGACTTAGGCTTTAAACCAACTTCAGTCAGATTTGCTGATGGCGATAAAAGTTTTATTGCCGGAGAAACAAAACGTGTTTACGTTTCTGTGAGTAATTATGGGACCGTGGATGCTTCTGGTTCTGTGATTATTTATCGTGATGTACAGATAATTGGAGAACCCTCAATCTCAGTGCCATCACAAGGCTATGCTGATGAAGTCTATGCTGATTTTATCGTTCCAGAGCATCCTTTTAGAATTTATTTTGAATTAAAAGGAGTAGATCCAGCAGATAAAAATGAATCAAATAATCAATTATTAGCTGGTCTTTATGATGTTGATGTTGATACCGATGGTGATCATATTGGAAATAAAATCGATGACGATGATGATAATGATGGGTTGAAAGATGTGGAGGAAGATAGCCTTCGAACAGATCCATTAAGGTGGGATACGGATGGGGACGGTGTTAGTGATTTGTTAGATGCTTACCCACTAGATCCGACTAGAAGCAAAAAAGAGGTGCCTAAAGTCGAAGAACCAAAGGTGGCGCCGGTGCCAGAAGTAAAAAAAGAAGCTCCAGTTAAAGCAAAAACTGTTGTGCCTGAAGCTAAACCAGTAGCAATAGCAGAGCCAAAAGAACCAGCATCAAAAGTCGGTCCAGAAGAGCTAGTGAGTGATTTTTATAAAACAGCACAGGTCACTTTATTCAATCAAATAAATATTAGAGCTCAGCAAGTTAATTGGAATACTTTTGATTTTTCATTTTCAACAAATTTACCAGATTTAAATTTAGAAGAATTAGAATATAGTTGGGATTATGGTGATGGAACCAATGGCACAAAAAATGGACATCATGTTTTTAGTAAAACAGGTGATTATTATGCCACATTAAAGGTTAAGGGACCTTGGGATAGTTATTTTTATGATAATGTTAAGGTAACTGTTGATTTTTGGTCGGTTTATAATTATTGGCTGTGGCTTTTTGTTTTAGCTATTGCCTTAGCCATTGTTTTATTTGGTACTAGCTTTAAACACCATGAGCGTTCTGTAACGATAGAAGAAAAAACAATTACCACTAGAACAAAAAAAGAACCTAAAAATAAAAAAACTTCTGATGAATAAGATTTTCTCAATACTTGCTTTACTTACGATATTAATCGTTCCAGCAACAGGCGAAGCAAAAAAAGCACAGGTAGCCTCGGGCCAAATTACTCCTTTGGTTGAAGCATTTATTAAATACAAACAGTCAAGTTGGCAGAATTTTGAGTTTTTGGTTGTTACAAATTTATCAGCCACAGAATTAAAATATCAATGGACTGTTGACGAAAAGGAAACATACGAAACAGAAGATCTAAAAGCTTTTTTACCTCAAGGTGAGCACGTGGTTAAGGTTCGAGTAGAAGATAAATATGGTAACGTGGTCTACGATAATGTACGTTTGGATATAAAATTTTGGTCCTTACATAATAATTGGATGTGGTGGTTGCTTTATTTGCTTGTTGTTTGCGTGTTACTTTATTATTGGATTGTTAAGCTGGTTTACTTGTTTAACCGCAAAAAAGTTTCTCGCCAAGTCCGAGAATTTATGGATCTGCTTGATGAACATGGTTGGCTTGAACGGATTATTACTGAAAATAAATCATAACATATTTTTATGTACATGATATTGCGCTGGCTCATTAATGCGATTGGATTATTAGCGATCGGCTATTTTATTCCTGGGATTGAGGTTTCAGGTTTATATTCCGCGATGGTCTTAGTCGTTGTTATTGGTTTAGTTAATGCGGTCTTGGGTATGGTTCTCAAGCTGATTACCTGGCCAATAAACATTTTGACTCTCGGACTTTCTAATTTGGTTATTAATGCGATTATCCTTGGATTAGTTGCAAAGTACATCCAAGGTTTTGATATTCAAGTTTGGTGGGCAGCTGTTTTGGCAGCAATTATTTACACCGTGGTGACAACCTTTAGTTCTTGGCTTTACAAAGAATCATACATGCATTAATTGATATGAGAAGAAAATTTTTAATTTTAGTTCTTGTTTTAGTTGTAGTCGGTGGTTTCATTTTTATTCTCAGTCCAAAGGCTACTGCAGACAAAGTTAATAATGGTACTCGTTTTACTAATTGTTATGATGAATATGGCAATGAAATGAAATGTAAAAAATGCGAGAAAAAAGGTGAGGCGATAGTTCATGGGGCAGGTTATACTTGTGAAATTAAAGCTAAAGATGCTTTAAAGCCTTGTACTTTTAACGAAGAGTGCGATAAAAGTTGCGCTTATAAAAATGCTTCTGCGACCGCTGGTTTTTGCCGTGCATTCGAAACAAATACCTACGACGATTTAGGTCTTTGTAATCGTTCAAAAAATGATGAGAAGGTGAATTGTTTAAGGGCCGGCCTGTTTGATTAATAATTATTAAAATTGAATTGTATGCGTTATTTAGTAATTGCCTTGTTGTTAGTTGTTCTTTCTGGATGTACTTTGATTAATAAAGAAGAAGCTCAAGTCCAAGACAGTGATTTTATTAATCCCGCTCTTAGTCCGTCACCAGTTGATGCTGGTGGTGATGATGCTCTAGTTCGTAAATATATTCCTTATACAAATGAAAAATATAGTTTTGAGTTGAAATTACCCGGAGAATGGGAAGGCTTTTCTAGCGAAGAAAGAGCTTTGAATTGGGGGGATTTAGGTGCTAGCGATTCGATCGATTTTGGTTTTATGCAAAACGAAGCGTTAGAATCACTATTTAACATCAGTATCCATTCTGTTTCTCAATGGGAAAAAATTAGCGCCTCAGAGGGACCAGTTCCTACAGCTTTAGGCGATAAAAATGGCATAGTTATTGCTTGGTCTGGTGGTCAAGATGCTAGTGAAGTGAACATGGCTCGACGTAGTCAGGTTGATGAAATTGTTGCATCGTTTAAATGGGTAGAAGAGAAATAGCTATGAAAGTTTTGCTACATGATTGTTGCGCGCCGTGTGGAGCTCAAGTTGTAAATGCGTTGAGGGAAGATGGACATGAAGTTTCTGTTTATTTTTACAATCCGAATATTTCCCCAGAAGATGAATACAATTTGCGTCTAGCAGAAATGAAAAGATATTGTGCTAAAACTAAAACTCCACTAATTGTCGGTAAATACGAACATGATGAGTGGCTCCTTATCGTCAAGGGATTAGAAAGTGAACCAGAAGGTGGTAAACGTTGTGAAAAATGTTTCCAAAAGCGTTTGGCCGAAGTGGCTCAGAAAGCTCAAGAAGAAAATTTCGAAGCTTTTGCAACAACTTTGACGATTAGTCCACATAAAAATGCAGAGGTTATCAATAAAATTGGACATGAGCTAGCTGACTTTTATGGTTTGAAATTTATCGATACAGTTTGGCGTAAAAACGAAGGCTATAAAAAATCTTGTCAGATTAGTACAGAAGAAGGTTTCCATAGACAAAATTATTGCGGTTGTGAGTTTTCTATCCGTGAGCGGTGTTGTCAGAAATCGGTATGGTTTGCTACTTTACGGAGTAGCGACCAGTGTGCGCTGGTTTCGGTCAGCAATGCGCGTCGTTTTTCTTCTTGCTGGTCCCATTCACGCGGAGTGGGAACTTTGGGCGGAGTATCAGTTGCAGGTGATTGTCCCAAATTGTTCCAAAAAGCTTCGGAGTCAGGAGCAACAACGATTTCAAAAGTCGCAATATCTCTTGCCATTGTCACGTTCTTTGCGGGTAGATGCGCACCTAGGATTCTGGCCCAGAAATCTTGTCCGGTATTCATTTCCCCCCCTCTTTTCAGCTAGAGAGTGGTGCCAATCTGACGGAAGATCGCAGCGACGGTTTCTGGTGTGATGGTTGGCGTATTTGAGGGAGGAGCTTCACGCTCAGCTTCCAACGAAATTGGAACAGCATCATGAAGGATCGTGTTGGCGCGTGTGATGTAGACGATGGTGTTGGTGACGATTACCACGTCCTGAATCAGAAGAAGGAAATCGACTCTGCCATTGTTCGAAATGAGTTGCTTGTCGGCATAGAAGTAGGTCGGGGTAGGGATTCCTCCCTGCTGAATGGTCCCCCAAACGAGCCAGTAAGGTGTCTTTTGTCCTTCGAGTGGATCCTGTGCAACGAGAGGAACTTGTCCCAAGATCTTGAAGATGATGTTGACATGCTTCTGTTTCGTTTCCATGAGTAGTCCTCCAGGTTGTTTAGACACCCAGCAACTAAAGATATTGAAACATTACCACAATTCTACTTTTTGTCAAGTAAGATGAGATTCTAATTGAAATGTGCTAAAATAGACCTGTTATGCTTATTGATTATAAAAAAGAATTAAATGCTGAACAATACCAAGTTGTAACCGAGGGCGACGGCCCTTGTTTAGTTTTAGCTGGAGCTGGTAGCGGTAAAACGCGGACTTTGGTTTATCGCGTCGTATATCTATTGGAAATGGGCATTAAACCAGAAAACATTTTATTGGTCACGTTTACTAATCGCGCGGCGAATGAGATGATGGAACGTGTTAAAAATTTGCTTGGAGTTAAACCAGAAGATTTGTGGGGCGGAACTTTCCATCGTATTGGTAATTTGATACTTCGCAAATACGCTAACAAATTAGGTTACGAAAGAAATTTTAATATTTTAGATCAAGATGATAGCGTTTCGTTGATTAAACACGCCATGGAAAGTTTGGGATTAAATACCAAAGGGCAGAGCTTTCCAAAGCCAAGCGTCGTTCAATCAGCTCTCAGCTTTAGTCGTAATACTAATCAAGATATTAAAGAAACAGCCGAAATGGTTTATGGTTATCCAGATTTTATTGCTGAAAAGTTTGTTGAGGTAAATGATCTTTACGAACAAAAGAAAAAGGCGAGTAATGTTATGGATTTTGATGATTTGCTTGTTAACTGGTTGCGGTTGCTAGAAATGTTTCCTGAGGTCAAACAAAGATTTGCCGAGCAGTTTCAATATATTTTGGTTGATGAATATCAAGATACTAATTATATCCAAGCGCAAATCATTCAAGATCTTGCTAGCTTCCATAATAATGTTTTAGTGGTGGGGGATGATTCGCAAAGCATATATTCTTTTAGGGCGGCTGACGTGCGCAATATTTTAAACTTTCCTAAATTATTTTCTGATGCCAAAGTTTTCCGTATCGAAACAAATTATCGTAGCACTCCACAAATTCTAAATTTAGCAAACGAAATTATCAAACACAATGTAGATCAATTCCAAAAAAATTTAAAAGCTGAGCGCGAGGGCGAGACTTTGCCAGCACTGTTCCCAGCACGAGACGAACATCAGCAAGCCAACCTTGTAGCCAAAAGAATTATGCAATTATACCGCGCTGGTAGAAGTTATCATGAGATGGCAGTTCTTTATCGCGCTACGTATCAATCGGCAGAGATTCAACTTGAACTTAGTAAATATGGAATTCCTTTTGTGGTTCGTGGTGGTATGCGTTATTTTGAGCAGTCTCACATCAAAGATGTTGTTTCGTATTTAAAAGTGCTTTCTAATTTTAAAGACGAAATTGCTTGGAAGCGAATCCTCCTTCTTTATGCAGGTATTGGAGATAAGGGTGCAGAGAAAATTTGGAATCGTATTAAAAGTTTTTCTGGTTTGGATGAATTACTCAAGGGAAATCTCGAGTTAAAAGGCGGAGCAGATATGAGTTGGCAACGAATAGCGCAATTGTTTAGCAAGCTTGTGGAGTTGGATCTTAAGCAGAAAGGGAATTTGGCCGAAGCGATAGAATTAATCATGGAAGCTGGCTACGAAGAACATTTAAAAAATGCATACGAGAATTATCGCGATAGACTTGATGACCTTTCTCAACTGATAAACTTTGTGGCTTCATATGATGATATTGATAATTTGCTAGAGGATGTAATGCTTAGTGAAGGTTTTGGTGATTCCCATGAGAATGATAACAAAGCAGTTATTTTATCGACCATACATCAGGCCAAGGGTTTGGAGTGGAGCGTGGTCTTTATTGTTGGATTAAGAGACGGACACTTCCCACATCATAAAAGTTTAGAAAAACCTAAGGAATTAGAAGAAGAGCGCCGTTTGTTCTATGTCGCAGCAACGCGCGCTAAGGACGAACTTAATTTGCTCTATCCTATACGTTCGTTCAGCTATAAATTTGGAGAAGTTTATTCTAAACCATCAATGTTTATCCAGGAGTTGGATCCAACTCGTTACATGGTAGAGGCTAATCAACGAGAACATTATAAGGAAAAGGATGATGATGGCAATGATGTTATTTACTATGATTAGGAGTGTTTTTGTGGTAAAATATAAACAATTAAACCACAGAGTTAAACAGAGTTATATGCGGGGTCTCACGGAGTTGAGTATTAAAATAATCTTACTTTTTTGAACAGCCTCATCATGAAATATTAATAACCTGGATTTTGATCTGTTGCCGGATCCAATGCTTTATTGTAGTCCAGTTCTGAAACCGGAATTGGCCATAAATAAGCTTTTTCAGCAGCATTTCGCATGATCTGCAGAAAAAGCTTATTT
>Ga0076118_129_pt1 | contig 9720 bp, 7 predicted proteins | sample RifGroC2_FD_67675 | JGI IMG/M metagenome (GOLD analysis project Ga0076118, IMG submission 67675) | Parcubacteria bacterium GW2011_GWC2_38_7 | reverse complement strand
TATTAAATGTTTTTGTCACCATAGCCTTAGAAGGTTATTTATTACCCCTCTATTATACCATATTTTGGCTAAATTTAGTGGCGTTTATCAACAGTCTCTTGAATAGCTATTGCGCTTATTATCTTTTTGTGTTATTCTGCTCACATGTGTTCTTAACTTCTTGGAGGTTGCCGTGGTGAACAAAGTCGTTCGGTTATCTATCATCAGACCGGCTCTAAAGCGGGCTTTTTGTGGCTACTGTCGCATCAAGTTCGGTTTGGCCGAAGTGACCCTGGATCGTGGTGGTGTCCAGGTCCATAAGCATTGCGCCAGTGCCATCGATCAAGAAGCAGGTATCGTTGAGGCTCCTCGTCCGCGTGTGGTCAAGGAAGCGGTCGGCTAATCCGGTGCGATTTCCATTTTGAACAATCGAGCTACTTCCTCAGTGGGGTAGCTCGTTTTTCTTGCCCAGAATCGGAACGCAGTGACTGGTTCTGGGTTTTGTCCTTAGTATTTTTCGCGAAAGAAGGATTAAATTCTTTCTATCTCACTAATATTTTTTATGATCAAGCACTTAAGCTTTGTCTTAGTTTCATTTTTCTGATTTGGCAAAAGGAAAGATTCAAAGCCTAGTTTTTCGGCTGCCTTTAAACGTTTGTCGAGTTGAGTAACTGGACGAATTTCTCCACCAAGACCAAGTTCTCCACACACAACTTGAGTTGCTTTGATGGGTTTATTTTTAAAGGCTGAGTATATCGCCAAAGCAACAGCAAGATCAATTGCGGGTTCTGTTATTTTTACACCGCCGACGATGTTTAAATGTATGTCTTGATTTTGTAAATTTAATTTAGCTCGTTTAAATAAAACTGCAGTGATCATTTGCAAACGATTGCTGTCGTAGCCAGAAGTTTTGCGTTGCGGAAAACCAAAGATCGTTGGTGTGACTAGTGCTTGCACTTCGACAAGGAAAGCTCTGGTACCTTCCATAAAACAACTGATGACAGTGCCAGGAGTATTACTTTCCATTTGTTGCAAAAATATCGTCGTGGGATTTTTTACTTCTTCCAATCCTTTTTGGGTCATTTCTAGTACCGCAACTTCGTTAGTGGAACCAAAACGATTTTTAGAGCATCGGAGTAAGCGATATTCATGATATTTGTCGCCTTCTAAATACATAACTACGTCGACTAAATGCTCAAGTGTTTTTGGTCCAGCCATGGTGCCATCTTTTGTGACATGACCAGTGATGATAATCGGTACATGAGTTGCTTTAGCAACTTCGACAAGCTTGACTGTGCAGGCGCGAATTTGATTGATGTTGCCACTTTCGCTTTCTACATCAGACGAGTAGAGGGTTTGGATGGAATCGATAATTGTTATGGCTGGCTTGAGATCGGAAATAGCTGAAATTATAGTTTCAACATTTGTTTCGGAAAGGAATTTTAAGTTTTGCGGTTTGTAACCGAGTCTATCAATCCGCAATTTTATTTGTTCCGCAGATTCTTCGCCGGAGATATAAAGAAGGGGTAGATTTTTGTTCTCTAATTCGCGTAAAATCTGAAGTGATAAAGTTGATTTGCCAATCCCAGGTTCTCCACCAATCAGCGCTAAACTGCCTTTAACTATACCTCCGCCAAAGATCTGATTGATCTCGGTTGAGCTCAAGGTTAATCTTTCAAAATGTCTTGAATCTATCTTATTAAAATCGATTAGCTTATCTTGATTAAACTTGGGTAGTGGCGCGCTCTGACGGTTGTTTTTAGGCGCCTGGACACCCTCTACAACAGTACCCCAAGCTCCACACTCAGAACAACGTCCAGACCATTTAGGAAATTGGGCGTCGCATTTGGAGCAGGTGAAGATTGTTTTATTTTTTTCCATTTAAAATTTGGTTTTTAATTAAGGATTGCTGGCATGACAAGCGTCAAGCAATTTTTTTGCTCCAATTGGATAGTGATGTGTGGCTAATAATTCTTTTTTGATGTTTCCAGGACCAGCATTGTATCCCAGAAAAGCGCCAAGAACTTGATCTTCACCTGTTAAACCTTTGGATCCGGCTTTTGTATAGCATGACTTTAAATAAGCTGCTCCGTAGTCTAGACTAATTTTGGGGTCGAGTAATTGATCTGGTGAGTAGCAGATACCATTAAAAGGATTTTTTTTACCAATTCCTCCGTTGCATTTATCAGTCGGGAAAATAGTTACCTGTGTTAGCCCTAAACCGTGAGAGAAGCGCCAGTCTAAAGTGGCAATTTCTTTTGTTGGGTCATCATTCTTAACGCTTTTTTGCTCTGAGCTCTTGGTGTCTATTTTATTAATTGCTGGGAAAGTTGCTTTAGACCACTTTACACCACTTTTTAGAAAATCTCTTCTAGAGGGAATATCCCAATGGACATTCTCGTCGTGTCCAATAGCGTCTGGCAGACTGCCAGATTCTTTTCTTAAAAGACTGACCATAATACAGTCATCAGTAAAACCAACTTCTCTTCCAGCTTCTATGGCCATTTTTTCGTATTCACTTGCTGGTAACAAGGGTTTTCCGGTAATATCGCTGTATGCTGCTGCACCAAGGTGTTGAATGTCTTTTTTGACCGTTTCAACACTTATGGCTGTAAATGTAACTAAGTTGGGGTTGATTATCTTAAGCATTATGAAAGAACAAAGTAAAACTGTGATTCCAGTAATAGAGCCAAAAATCATCTGTTTGGCCAGGGCAACTTTACTTGGGTCAGCACTGGAGATTATATACATTATTCCGCCAATGACGATCATCATTACTGCAAGTATAGAGGCTAGCGTTAATCCATATTTGTAAATTGCAACAACGTATTGGGCAATGTAGGGAACATTTACAGTTTCTCCTGGACTTACTTCTATGTCAGCAAAACTAGGTAAACTAGGAATGGGAATAGATATTACTGGCGCAGTAAGTTTTTCGGTTTTTTCGTCACCATCTGAGTTTGGAGTTTCTGGTGGAGGGGTGAAAACTGATTTTACCATTGGGTCTTGTGTCCCTCTGGTAGAGCTAACGCAATAATGTAGGTTTTTTGTTTTAGCTTCACCTGGTTTGCAGGTCCAAGTTTCTTGAGGAGTTTTTTTTCCAAAGCGACTGGTGCAGTCAGAGTCACTCGTACAGGTGCAAAAGGTATTTTGAGGTCCAGACAAGCTACTTTGTTCGCAAGCGCCATTGGCACAAATATCTCCGACACTGCAGGATTCTCCTAATATAGGGAAAGCAGTGGCCTCTGCAAGAGTTATCAGCGGAAAGAATAATAAAAACAAGAGTGGTATCAATAGTTTTTTATTCTTTATCTTTATCATAAAATCTTTTTTGTCTTAATGCTGATTAATATTTACAAGGGCCTAACCATTCAAAGTGCATGGCATCACAAACAGATTTATAATCACCGCCCCAATGGAAACCATTATTTTTTAAAATATTTACTATGGCGGTTGGGATATCGCTTTCGCAGGGGGGGCATGGGGTTGAGGTACATTTTACAGCACGTTTCTTGTTTGGGTTTTTTGAAGGGTTGATGTCAAAAGCAATCGCAAAGGAATGCAAACTTAATTGTGCGGGGTTGTTAGCATTTGGACGCCAAGCATAGGAACCGCCAGAAGTTGATTTGTAAGGAAGTCCTAGGGCATTAACTTCTGTCGCTACTTTTTGCAGTTTTGGAGCCATAAGACTGTGTACATTATAATCACGTCCAAGGAAAGATACTTTGGTGAGTTGTGATTTAACAGCCGCTTCGTTTGCTCCAAAGGTGTTGAAATAGCAACTCATTCCACTTCCTCGTTGATTTTCTGGGAGTGCCATTATTGAGTTGTACATGATTTCTGACGTTTCATTTCCCGGTTCAAGAACCAACCCTTTAATGGTATCTAATTTTATCGCAGTTGGGCTAACAAGATTTGGGTTAATGGTCTTTAAGAGTAAATAAGAACCTAGTAATAAGGTTAGTCCACTTATGGCTCCAATAATCAAATTTTTACCGGTAGTAATTCTTTCTGGGGCTGCTGCAGCGGATAAATAAATAATGCCACCTATCATTATCATGACTACAGCCAGTATGCTTCCGATGACAAGTCCATATTTATAAATAGCGATTATGTACAAAGCAATATAAGGAATACTAATAGCTTCGCCAGGATCAACTATTATATCATTAAAAGCGGCTAGTCCAGGGATAGGAATAGAGACAATCGGTGCGGTAAGTATTGTTTTTCCTTCTGTGCTTGCGGCTTCTTCTGGTGGTGGAGTAAAAACTGATTTAACCATTGGATCTTGTGTCCCTCTGGTAGAGCTAACGCAATAATGTAAGTTTTTTGTTTTAGCTTCGCCAGGTTTGCAGGTCCAAGTTTCTTGGGGAGTTTTTTTTCCAAAGCGACTTGCGCAGTCAGAGTCACTCGTGCAGGTGCAAAAGGTGTTTTGAGGTCCAGACAAGCTACTTTGTTCGCAAGCGCCATTGGCACAAATATCTCCGACGGTACAGGATTCTCCTAGTATGGGGAAAGCAGTCGCCTCTGCAAAAGTTGTTAGTGGAAAGAATAAAAATATTACAAGGAATAGAAATATTATTTTATTCTTTTTTTCCATAATATTTTATTTTAGTTTGATGCTATGTAAGGCCCCTGTTTGCTTGTCTGTAAAAAACAGGTTTGAACCATCATCAGAAATTTGCATCGAATCAATTGTGTAATCATATTCTGGCTCTGCGACAAAACTTTTGGCTCCGTTTTTTAGGTTCACTTTATAGATATAGTCTGGGGTATTGTCAGCCACGGCCGGTGCGAGGTCGGCGCCATATGGTAATTCTTTTGGCACGGCGCAATAAACAGTGTCAGCATCAGCAAAAGTACATTTATCTGGCCAAGTGTTTAGCGCTATGTCTTGGTGGTCATAACCAACAGTATTACCAGAAGCATTAACTATATGGAGTAATGGTTTGTGGTCAGTGCTAACAGCATGAGCGCTGTACAAAATTCTAGAGCCATCAGGAGTCCATTTTGTTTCTACTCCATAACCGCGCATATCTATGTCACGATAATTTTCTCCATTTAAACCAACAAAAAGTAATCTACTTGTAGCTGCAGATGAGCCAGGATTATATTGGGCAACTTTATCACCAGAAGGGGACCAATCAATTTCGAATTGTTTTGCTTTGGTGCCGAGTGGTTCTAAATATTTTTGTCCAGAGCCGTCTGGGTTAGACATGGCTATCCATTGCAAATCTGGATTGGGATTCATGTCTTTAAAGCCTATCTTATCTCCGGGTTTATTAAAGTCGAATTCAGTCCAATCTTTTGGCAAAGAAATTTGTTTGTCAGATTTTATATCAAATAATATATTACTGCCATCTGGAAATTCTAAAATTGCTTTGTCTGCACCTGGGGCCCAAGCAACGTTTTCTACATCCTTATAAACTCGTTCGGATAATTGTTCTTTGGTGCCATCAGGCATTATTTTATAAAAAAGGCCGGTTTCTTTTTGATAACTAACGATATTGTTACCAGTAGAGTCTAGAGTAAAGGATGAATTTTTTTGGAAATCAAGGTCAGTAATTTTGGTAATACCACCTTGAGCAATTATATCTGGAGTGCTGGTAGTGGTGGCGGTGATTTTAGTAATTTTTTCTGTTGGAGTGACAGTGCCGGTTCCTCCATCTCCTGGAGTTACAGTTCCAGGTGGAGTGCCTATAGTCCCGCCAGGCAATTGTCCAATTTCACCAGTATTAGTTTTTTGTTCTGGGGTTGGCGTTGGACTTTTAAAAAACAAGGCATACATAAGGTAGCCCACGACCACAACAAACAGAACAAAAATTATAACCATGATAATTTTTTTCCAGTTAAAGTTTTGAAAGTTAATCATATTTTATTTTAGTCCGCTTTTTTATCTAAAGCGGTTTTTTATTATTATAATGAGCCAAGTAACAGCAAAATTATGATGACCGGTCCAAAGATAATGCCGATCTGGACTAGGCAACCGCAACAACAGCCACAAGTTAACATCTTATCTACATTTTCTTTTCTTAATGTTTTGTCGGCCCACGCTACCGCTAGACCAAAACCAGACATGTCTGAAAGCATTCTAGCAATAACCGGAATCAGTCTTTTAAAATCTTTTGATAATTCTTTAAATTTCTTTATCGGATTGATGGAATCCATAAAGTCGCTGATAGCATCTTTGGCAGCATCTTTCATGGCACCTAACTTTTTTGCTGGGGCAGTAATTTTATCCTTAACGTTTTTGGCCGCTTGTTTAGCAGCATCAACTTTTTGTTTTACCGCGTCTGAGGCTGCTTTGCCTTTGTCCATGGCACCTTTGGCCATGTCGCCAGCTTTTTGCATAGCGCCTCCATTTTTGGCTGGTTCTCCTCCTGCGCCACCTTCTGCGCCAGGTTTTTTCTGAGCATCAAATTGAGCTGGGTCTGTAGCCCCACCACCTGGTTTAAAATCTTTTCCTTGTCCTGCGCCGGCGCCTTCGGTGCTGTTTGGTTTAGGGGTATTTTCTCCACCAGACATGTCTTTAGCTAAATCGCCTGCATTGGGTGTGACATCGGAGCCAGGATTAAACTTTTTTTTGTTTTGATTTAATTGTCGGCGGACATCAGCTTCTTTTACATCTTCGGTCGGTTTTTTTGTTTGGCCGGTTTGTGGATCAATTTCTTCTTTTGATTCTGGAGTTACTGGTTTACCTGTTTTAGGGTCTATTTCTTGTTTTGTTGCAGGATCAACTGCTTCGCCTGTTTTTGGATCGATTTCTGTTTGAGCTGGATCTTGGCCATCTGGTGTTTGTTGTTGAGTTGGGTCTGGTGCTTGTTCAGAATTTGCTCCAGTGGGAGTGGCACCTGAGTCTCCTTCTGTGGAAGGGGAACCTTCTTCTTGAATTGATTCTCCGTTCTCGTCAAATTGATCATATTCATCATAGGGCTCTTGTAAGTCTTCTTGCTCTGTATCGTCTTGAGGTTTATCAGAGTCGCTTTGTATGTTTTCTGATCTTGGTTGTGTCGTTTCTTCGGAAACTGGAGATTTAATATTAGAATTTGAATTTGTTGTATGCTCAGCTGGCGTCGGAATTTCTTTCTGATCTTGATTACTGTTTCCTAGTCCCTGGTGACCAGTTTCTGTGCTATATTGTTTTCTTGCTTTCCCCGCTGCTCGCGAACCCCGCTTCTCGCGAGAGGCGGGGGAACGGCGGGGTTTCTTGCTTTGTTGATTATCGTCTGCAGTTTTATCCGTATCATCTTCTGTCTGCAAAGTATTTGTATCAACTTCAAAGTCGATATTCGCAGATTTTAATCGCTGATTTCTTTTGGCCAGGTTTTTTTTATCAGCCAAAATTCTCTTTACATCTCCTTCTAGAGATTCTTCAATGCTATCAGTCAGAGGCTCTGTGAGTTGGAGCTCTGGATCTTGTGTGTTATCAGAATTTTGTCCTTGTGTGGCCATATATAAACAAATAGCGAAAAATATTTCGTTTTTTTACGAAATTTTCGTTAATTTTCTGTAAATATTGTATAATAATTATGCTCTAACGTCAAAGAAGTTGCGCAATTTTCTTAATAGTATAAGATTCAACTGGACGACTAATGAAGAAGGAATAAAAAAATGTCATTGATTTCTTTCATCTTCCTATATTCTATATTCGAAATTCTAGATTAATATAATAAAAAAATATGCCACAAGTAAACAAATTCATGTTCCGCGGTTATGATCTGCGCGGTGTTGTTGGAGAAGATTTGAATCCAGAAATTGTTGAGCATTTAGGACGAGCCCATGGAACTATGCTCAAACGCACTGGAATCAGTAAGGCACTCATCGGTCGCGATTCACGCGCTACTAGCGAAGAGTATTCTCAAGCTTTAACTCGAGGCTATAATCAAGTTGGAGTGGATGTGGTGGACATCGGCTTATGTTTAGTCGGTGTTTTTTATTGGGCCCAGTATTATTTAAAGATTCCAGGTGGGGCCTATGTTACGGCTTCTCATAATCCAGCCCAGTATAATGGTTTTAAATTTGCGATTAATTATTCCGAGACTTTAGTTAGCGAGGGTATTCAGGAACTGCGTCGTATGGTTGAGGAAGAGGATTATGATTTGAGTCCAACTCTAGGTAAAGTAGAAACGCAGGATTTTTGAAAAAAAGTTTAAGGTTGTGATTGATCCAAGTTGTGCCACAGCGGGAGTCATCGCCCCACCGATTTTTCGATTGGCCGGATGTGAGGTTGTAGAAAGTAACTGTAATCTCGACCCGACTTTCCCTTTAGGCACTCCAGACCCAACAGAAAATAATGTGGCCGAGCGTTTGGCTAAAAAAGTTTTAGAAGTTGGTGCTGATGTTGGTTTCTCGTATGACGCGGATGGTGATCGTATCGGTATAGTCGATAACAAGGGAACTATTATTTGGAATGATGTTTTATTGGCCTTGTTTGCAGTTTCTGTTTTGCAAGATCATCCTGGTTCAAAAATAATGTTCAATACTTTATGCTCAAAGGTTGTTCCAGAAACTATTTTGAATAATGGTGGAGTGCCATTTATGTGGCGCACGGGACACTCATTCCTTAAAAAGAAAAATCAAGAAGTCGGTGCAGCTTTTATCGGCGAACTTTCCGGCCACTTCTTTTTCTCTAAAGACTTTTATAATCACGATGATGGCTTATATGCGGCTTTGCGTTTATTGAAATATCTTTCTGATTCCAATCAAACTTTAAATACAGCAATCGCAAAACTTCCACAATACATTTCTAGTCCAGAAATAAAAGTTTTTTGTGCCGAAGATAAAAAGGTGGCTCTCGTGAATGTAATTAGCGAAGTTCTGCGAGTCGATTTCCCGTCCGCCGAAGTAATTTCCGACGAACGCGCAGGGGATGGCGTGCGTCTCGATATGCCAGACTCCATGTTTGTTATCCGTTATTCTCAAAATGGACCATACTTAACCATCAAATACGAGGCGAACACAACGGAGCAATATCAAACACTTAAAAAATATTTAGATAATTTACTGCATCGTTATCCGGAGATTGATTGGAGTTCTAAAATTAATGTGAATGTGGAGGCTCTAGGTTAAGAGAAAGGCGGATTCTATTTTATTGAAAAACTAGATTATCTGATGTATTCTATATTTAATATAAGTAATAAAATTGATTTTATGCGATTACCAGGAGAAGCTTATAAGGATATTCAAGTGACTCGTCAAGTTATACCGGCTCCAAATGAAAATCTGCCACAACCAACTGAGTGCATCTATAACGGATTTACAGCTGATGGCTTGTGTGAACAACTAAATTTAACAAAGGAAGAGGATCATGCTTGGTTGCGTATTGACGCAGCAAAGCGTCGAATAGAATTGGTTGGTGAAAATCCTGATGATGAAGCGACTCTTCGGTTTTATACTGATGAACTTAAGAGAATCTTGGCACGTCAAGAAGAGTTAAGGCTTAAAGCGAACGAAAGAAGAGGTGATTCTTTGGACGCTCCTAAGATTACCTTGGCGGAAGCTTTAAGAGAGGCTCAGTTTGTCACTGGACGTAGAATAGAATTAGGGGAAGATAGCTTTGGTGATACATTAGAGTTGGTTTCTAAAGAACCTTTAGGAAAATCAGAACAAGTCGTTCCATCATATCCAACTCATGTTGGTGAAAATCCAAGTGATAACTGGTCTGCAGAGGTTTGGGCTGTGCGTTTTGCCGGTAAGGATGAGGTTGCTGCGTTTGTTAAATACGAGAGTTCCTCTTCGGAA
>Ga0076118_123_pt1 | contig 10268 bp, 10 predicted proteins | sample RifGroC2_FD_67675 | JGI IMG/M metagenome (GOLD analysis project Ga0076118, IMG submission 67675) | Parcubacteria bacterium GW2011_GWC2_38_7 | reverse complement strand
GTTTTAATTTTTGATTCATAACGTTTATAAGACTATAATGTCTTAAGTCTTAAGACGTGAAATAAGGAGGGCTAAGAGGTTGAAGGCAGCACTAAACGAGCCAACAAAAAATTTTTCCGTTTTCGAAGCCTTCTCCTTTCTCCTCGATGACGGATTGGCAGTTTAGACCGCCAACACACAATGACCAGCCCTCCAACACACATCCCCAACCTACCCACGACGCTGAAAAAACATGACCCAAGACCCAACAGTACACCTAAAAGTACGCGAAGAAATCGCCAACTCATTGGCGAAACTCTCCTAGAGAATACAAAGAGGACGTGGTCGACCATGTCCTCTTTATAATTGACTTCTTTTGAGTCTGATGTAAGGTTTAAGTATTGCTTGGTCTTTACAATCAACAACCGGAGCGAGGTCTATAATGAGTCGCCGAGTTTCGCCCATCCTGCCAGCAGGTTTCCGTGATCTTGGTTCCGAGGACATGATCCTAAAAAGGCACATCCTCAGTATCGTTCAACAAGTCTTTGAGCGTTATGGTTTTGAACCATTCAGCTCCTCTGGTGTTCAATTCCTCGATGTCCTTTTCGGAAAAGATCACGAAACAGAAATGAGTTTCTTTCAACTCTGGAATACCAGACATGATCTCAAGGCGGGAAACGCCGAATTAGCCTTAAAATTCGATCAGACAGTCCCGCTAGGACGCTACGTAGCTGCAAACTACGAGGCCCTGCCCAAGCCCTACGCCAGATACGAAATTGGAGAGGCCTTCCGTGGCGAAAGTCCTGGAGAAGGGCGCTACTGCGGATTTACGCAATGCGATGCAGACCTAGTCTTTGCTCCAGGGATGATCAGCGACGCGCAAATCATCACCCTTATGGACGAGTGCATGCGCGCACTCGGCGTAAGCACTCACAAGATCTTGCTTAACAACCGTAAGATTCTGGGTTGTTTACCAGGGTACATCGGTTTTGCCAAACGGTATCTCCGTGACGTTCTTACGATCATCGACAAGCGCGGTAGGTTCCTACCAGGAGAAACACTCACAAGCGAACTGGCCAAACTGACTACAGAATCAGGGCAAAAACTCCTTTCCGCCAAGAAGATCGAAAAACTCGTCGACTTCTGCATAATCTCCGGATCAGCGTCCGAAAGGTTCGAATCAATTCGTGTGTTGATGGTCCAGACTGATGAATTGGACCAAGGCATCAAGGAACTCGAAGAAGTTCTCCGATATCTCAAGCTCTTTGGTGTAGATGAGGATCGGGTTCAATTCGATCAAGCCATGGTGCGAGGACTCGGATACTACACCGGACCGATTTTCGAAGTCATTCTCACGGACAGCCCAGAAACGGGTTCTGTCTTTGGTGGTGGCCGTTACGACGACTTGGTCTTGCGCTTTGTTCGAATGCCCGCACCAGCGACTGGAGCAGCTTTCGGCATCGATCGTTTCCTCGTTTACGCAAAGAAGCGTGGTCTGTTCGATCTACCCAAATCAGTTGTTAAGGTTCTAGTTGGATATCGACCTGCACCAGAGTGTTTAGCTCGTGCAATCGAAGTTACTCGCATGTTGCGTGAACAAGGAATCAACACTTTGTTGTACGATGGACCAGACAAAGCTGTCCGTGGCCAACTTGGGCGCGCTGACAAAAGTGGGATTCCCGTGGTTGTCATTATTGGCGAAAGTGAGGTCTCTAGTGGGTTACTCCAAGTAAAACGCATGTCAAACAAGGAAGAACGTTCTTTCCCGATGCAATTGCGTAACTTAGTAACCTTCATTAGGACGGGAATAAAACCTTGACAATCATGAGATTCGTGCTAAGGTCTAGGCAATGGCAGCGTAGCTCAGCTAGTAGAGCAACGGACTGTGAATCCGGAGGTCGCGGGTTCGACTCCCGTCGCTGTCACAAAGGAGGTAGTAGAGACAACTCTGCTACCTCCCTTTTTTTTCGTTTGACAAGCTGTGCCTGTCTGTTACGATTAAACAAATAACAAAATACATATGCAAAGTCTAGAACTACTCAAAAAATTAATTTCATTCGATTCGCAAAGTCAAAACTCTAATAAAGAGATTGTTGACTTTATCGCATCCTTTTTCCCGGCTGACAAAGTTAAAATTACCCCAATTAAAAACGACGAGAATATAATTTATAATCTCGAAGTTAAATTCGAAGGTGAGGAACATGATAAACCTCTAGTTTTTAGCGGACACACTGACACCGTTCCAACTTCTAGTAAATGGACACAAAATCCACTCGAACCAATTGTCAAAGGAGACAAACTCTATGGACTTGGTGCTTGCGATATGAAAGCTGGATTAGTTGCCATGATTCAGACTGCTTTAAGTATTAACGAAAAACCAAAACAAGACATTTACTTTTTATTTGATTGCGACGAAGAGGTGACTGGCCTTGGTGGCAGAAGTTTTCTCGACAACGTAGAAATTAAACCAGGCTCTGCAAATGTAATTGTCGCTGAACCAACAAATTCAGAATTACACGTAGGTCAAAAAGGGGCCATGGAAATTAAAGTGACATTTTTTGGCATTGCTTCTCACTCAGCTGATACGAATTTAGAAAACAATCAAAAGAATAATGCTATCCATAAAGCGATGATGGCTTACGCTGAACTATCAAAAATCGAAGAAGAATTAGAAAAAAGAACTCACGATTTATTTAGAGTGCCAACTCAATCTATTTGCACTATCCATGGAGGCACAGCTACAAATGTTATTCCCGATGAATGTTCATTTACTATCAATCGAAGATTATTACCCACAGAAGACATTCAAGAAGAATTTAAAAGAATTGAGAAAGTTATTTTGGACATTGATAAGAACTCAAAAGTCGAAGCTGTTTTTTCTGGTGATGCCAATTTAGTAAGTCAAGATACAGAATTATTTCTAAATGCTAAACTTGTCTCAGAAGAAGTCATGGGACAAGCAAAAATCGATGTTATAGAAGGTTGGACTCAAGCAGGCTTACTAAAGTTGTGGGGGAACTGTTTGATTTGGGGGCCAGGTGACTTTAGAATGGCTCACCAAGCTGATGAATTTGTACAATTTGATCAAATAGATATAATGGTAGAGTGTTACAAAAAGATGATACAAAGTTTATGTCATTAAATTTAATCACAAAGAAAGCCAAGAAGAACTGTCTCCACGACAACTAGCTTTGCGGTATTCGTCATACAAGAGCTGGACTGTGGTGGCCCAGCTCTTTTGTTTCGAACCAAAGGAGGGTGTAATGAAAGGGAAGCTTATTTCGAAACTCACCGTGTTCAACTTCTTACGACTTTTCTGGGCTTTCTGGTTGTTTTCTTGCAAGCTAAAGAACGAAGAACATCTTTTGCCAAAGTCAGCAACTGATCTTCTACTTCAACTTTTCAAGGGACTCACAGTCGTTAAGCTCTATAACGGACAAGTTGTCGGACACGTCACTCTCTGGGATTTAGAAACTGGTTGGTATGAAATGGGTACTTTGTGGGTGGATCCAAAGTTACGGAAGCATGGCGTTGGCGAAGAAATCATGAAGGAACTCTTGACTCAAAGAACTGATAAGCTCAAAGTGCGGTTTAACCAAGTTAAATTGCACTTTTTCTTTAAATTTAGTAATTTTGAATGAGTTAAAAGTGTTTATAAAAGGACTTGCTAAATTATAACTTCTCTGTTATAATAGCGATACTTGCCAGCGTAGCTCAGTTGGTAGAGCAGTGGTTTTGTAAACCATTGGTCACGGGTTCGAATCCTGTCGCTGGCTCCATAAAGTACACGCCTGGCGTGACTTTATGGTAAACCATACATTGAATAATTTTAACATATAACAAGCCCTTCCATAATGATTTAATATAACAAAACATATGTCACAAGATAATTTAGTAAAACTTGAGTGCACCGAATGCCGTGGTGTTAATTATCAAACTTTTAGAAACAAGAAGAAAGTTAAAGAAAAACTACAAGTTAAGAAGTATTGTAGAGCCTGCAGAAAACATCAAGGACACAAAGAAACCAAATAAAAAAAGAGACTCCATTACGGAGCTTCTTTTTTTATTCTAAAATTGTTTTTGCAGAAATACAGCCAGAGATTATAAGTGCAACTAAAATTATCGAACTATTAAAATATAAAGACACAAAACCAGAGAGAGTATATTCTAAAACAAACAAAACCAAGTATAGGACTAATAAAGCCTTAAATACTTCTTGATTAATTGTAATTAGTGTTTTCATGATTATCTTTGTAAATCGAAACGTAAACTTCTAATTATGACTTTTTTATCGCTACTTTGAAGCTCGGGGATGCTGATTAAAAAATTAATGTGTCTGTTGTTTTTCCATGCAGACGAAAGAGGGAAGCTGTAACTAGCGGTCTTCGAACCATTGCTCTCGACCTCAGAACTTTTATTCTTAATCATGTAATTCCAGCCTTCTTTTACTTGCATGCCCAGACGAACATCTATTGACTCTTCGGATTGATAGGTGAGTTCGATGTTTAATGATTTAAAATTCCGCGCCAATAAAAGATCAAAGTATACAGGATCTCCAAATATTGTCTGAGTGCATAAAGATTCGTTACACTCTGGTTCAGTAATTCTGGCATCTGGATTTAATTTGGAAATAAATTTATTATCTTTTAAATCAAATATAATCGTTTGGCTACCAATCGGCGAGAAATTTTGCCAAATTAAATACAATATCAATAATCCAGCGAGGATCAGCAATATAATTCGTGTTGATTTAATTATTTGAGTCATAAATTACTTTATAAAGTTTTTCGTCTTTAAAAACATCTGTCAGATATTCAAGCTTAATGTTGAACCTTGTTAAAAATACTTTGAGTGACGCAATGTCATCGCTAGAATCAGCACTATAATAATAAATCGGAGTAAGTTGAATTAATTTTTCTATTTGGGAATAAGCATCGCCAGCGTAAACTGCTTTATCTCCCAAAGAATGAATTACTTGATATTCTGGAAAGAAAATTCGATCTGCCCAATCAGGAACAATTAGTATCGCCTCTGGTTCGACTAGAGCTTCAACTTTTGTTAGCCTCGGTCCAAAATCACTAATATCATACCTAATTTTAGCAAAACCTTCTTGAGGATTATAAAAAACCGTTGCGACCGAAAAACTTAGCAAAAGAATTAAGAAAGCAACAGTAGGTATCAAGGAAACAATCTTTTTTAACTTAAATAGGCGAGGCAAAAACTCAATCAGAAAAATTGCCATAAAGGGAGTAGCTAATATTAATACTGGCAACCAATAACGCAAGTGAGGACTACCAATTAAGACTTCCGGAGTCGAAGGTTGTCCATATTCGCCCCAAGGCCAGTAACTCCCATAGTAGGTGAGGAGATATAGCGAAACAATGCCAGTTGAGTATACGTAGAATTTTTGCAATTTAGATAATCCTTTTTTGCAAAAGTAAATAAATCCCCAAAGTGCCGGCAGAGTTATAAACCAGAGATACTTAATAAAAAATTCCCAAACATGGAAAGCAATGTTTTTGATCTTAAAACCAAAAGGCAAAATAATTTGAGCTATTAAACTAGAGAATCCAGCTGAACTCTGACTTTCTAGCGACGAATAACCAGAACGGAAAATATTATCATAAGTTAAATAATTTACATACAAAAGCAGTCCAACCATGCCGCAAAAACCAACAACAAACAATCCCACCTCGCCAGCCTTAACGTTTTTACGGTTAACTATGTAAAAAATCAACATCAACAATCCCACCCAAACAATCTCCGAAGTCCTAGCCCAAATACTTAAACCAAAAACAATTGCAGCCAATCCATAAATCAATGAGTTCGATTTTCTGAGGGCCAAAAGCAAGAGCCAAAGGCCAAGTATAACAAAAAACACAAAAAGATTATTATGGAGCATCGCTTTGCCAGCTAAATACCAATAAACAGGATTAAAAAGTAGAAATAAACCAGAAAGAAATGCAATGTTTTTATTAAAAATTTCCTTAATAATTAAATAAAAAATAAAAACTGCTAATAACGAAAGCAAAGGAGTTATAAATGTGACCAAATTGATTCCGATAATTTTGCCGATTAAGCCATAAAAAATCGGTAGACCTAAAAAACTCATTGGTACAAAATGGCCAGCAATAACATTAACACTGCGAGGGAAAATGACATTCTCGACTTGTTTATTAAGTTCTATGTCAATTTGAAGATTGCTATTCTCTACAAAATTCTTGGTGAAAACAAAATTTGCAGTTTCGTCTGGCGAATAAAACTTGTGACCCGTCGTCAAGCTCAGATAGCAATAGGGGACTACCATTACAATAATAAAAAGAATTAGCAACTTTGTTTGCCAATTTTTCTTTAAAAATTCTATTATTTGTGTCATTTAATTCAACTTTCCCCTTACTTCGATTTAAGCGGTACTCGACACAGCCATTATTGCGAATTTAGCCTGATTTGTCTATACTGTTGGTATGTTAAAACCAAATCGCAAAATTCTATTAATAGCCTTGCTTTTTGGCTTTTTTATTTTATTGACTATACTCTACTCTTGGTTCAACTGGTCTATGCTCCAGCCATTATCTCATGAATTCAGCTATCAATACATCTTTAATTGGCCTGATGCCATGGTCAATAACTACTTTGTTGATAAATTCGTTGATTCTGGCAGTTTTGTCCAAGCCGAACCACTTAATGAGCTACTAAACAATATAGTTAGACCCAGAAGTTTAAATATTGTAGATAATAATTTTGTCCCGTCCGGCTTTTTAGGCTTTATTGTTCTTTATGGCTTTCTTGGACTAATCTTTTCTAAATATGCTGTGATATATTTTACACCGATAATTGCTTCTGTCGGTGTTTTTGTTTTTTACTTATTTGTTAAAGAGTTAATTAATAAGCGAGCAGCACTAATTTCAACCATAATTTTAATGTTTTTAGCACCGTATATCTTTTTTGCCAATCAAACCATGCTGGCAACCATCCCGTTTATTGTTGCGACTCTTGGTGGATTTTATCTATTAGCCCGAGCTGATATTCTTTCTAATACAAAAAAGTCGTGGGGTTTAGTTTGCGCTTCAGGTTTCTTGCTCGGTTTAGCCATAAGCATTAGATACCAAGAAGCTCTCTGGATTGTTTTTTCGCTACTCATTATTTGGCTCTTACAATTCAAAAAGATAAGCCTAAAACATTTTTTACTATTTATTCTTGGTTTTATTATTCCACTTGCAATAATTCTTCTTTACAACCAACAGATTTATGGAGAAATGTTTACTGTTGGTTACTTAAGGATGAACAGCACTTCTGATGCTATAATCAATCGTCTACCAGCAGAAATTAATGTCAGAACAGGGAATACAGCTTTGGCATACTTAAAATTGATTTTTTTACCTTTTGGTTTTTCGGCCCGAGCAATTTACGATAATGTAGAAAGATATTTATTAATGCCTTACGGTGGACATTTTCTCTTTATTTTAATGGGAGCCTTTATTTGGCTTAAGAATTTTGCAAAAAATAATATCAAACAAAAAAGTTATGCTCTTTGCGCCATAGTCTCAAGTTTAATTTTGATTACCTATTACGGGAGTTGGGTCTTTGTTGATCAAATGGTTTTGCAAAATAATACCATCAGCAGTTCTTATACACGTTATTGGTTACCGGTCCTCATCATGCTAATTCCTTTGATCGGTTATTTACTAGATCAAGTTGTAGCAAAAATGAATCGCAAACATTATCTCAAAGGTTTAGCTGTACTTATTTTGCTTGGGTTTTATATTGTTCTTTCTGGTTTCTCGGCTTTTACTAGGCCAGATGACGGACTAGTGGCTCAAGCAAGAGTTACAAAAGAATATTTTCAAAGAGCAAACTTGGTTCGATCTATCATTGAGCCAGATTCGCTGATTGTGGTGGAACGAGAAGATAAATTATTTTTCCCAACCTACAAAGTAATTTTATTTGAACACGATTACACTATTTTTGAGCAATTAATAAAAGAGCGTATCAATAAACCTATTTATTACTTAAGTATGAATTCTGACAAGGATATAGAATTCATTAACGCCAATAAACTTTCTGGCTATAATCAAAAATGGGAACTAGTACAGAATATCGATGATTCATTTAGACTGTTTAGATTAAATCAAGATGCACCAAATACAGTCACCCCGAAATCTATTAAGGAAAACAAAAAATAACTGGGGATTGCTTGTTTGCAAAATTAGCAAAAATTTGCTATATTCATATAATAATTACTTAAAAAAAGTATGCCAGAAAACAAAAATATATTAGTTATTGGAGGCGCAGGATTTATTGGTTCATTGCTCTGCGAACGTCTAGTTGCCAAAAACAACGTCATTTGTCTAGATAATTTCTCTAGTTCTGCAGAAAAAAATATTAATCATCTTCTTCAGATCCCACGTTTTGAGTTTATCAACCATGACATTTCTAATCCCCTAGAACTAGAAAAAATATCAGATTTAACAAAATTCAAAATAAATGTTTTCGGCATATCAGAAATTTACAACCTAGCTTGTCCAACTTCTGTAAAGAATTTCGAAAAACTAAGAATTCAAACCATAGAGGCTAGTACTCGTGGCACAATTAATGCTTTAGAATTGGCTGTAAAATACAAAGCTAAGTATATGCAATTTTCTTCTTCTGTTGTTTATGGAGAATCACCTCGCGATGAATTTGTCACAGAGTCTTACCGCGGAGTTTGCGATATGCTCGACGAACGCGCCTGCTATGACGAAGGTAAACGCTATGGCGAATCAATCGTTGATAATTATCGCATAGTTCATGGATTAGACACTAAAATAGTTAGAATCTTTAGAACTTACGGTCCACGCATGTTACTTAGTGATGGCCAAATGATCCCTGATTTTATTTTAAATGCCTTAGAAAATAAGGATTTAGTAATTTACGGTGGCGAAGAATTTAGAACCTCTCTCTGTTATGTCAATGATGTAGTTGAAGGTTGTATTAAAATAATGGACTCTGCTATTAATGATCCTGTAAATTTGGGCAATACCGAAGTTTTCCGTTTAGCTGATGTGGCACGAAAAATTATAGAACTAACTGGATCAGCTTCACAAATTAAGTTTGAACCACCAAAATTATTCATGAGAGAATTAGCTTTACCAGACATTACATTTGCTAAGGACAATTTTGGTTGGTTCCCGATTGTGACTCTCGAAGAAGGTCTGCAAAAAACGATTGACTTTACACGAGCACACAAAGATTTGTTATCATTCAGTACTGAAGTTTAGCTGTTCTAATTGTATATTTTTTGCTTTCTTGTTTTTTTGTTTTCTTGATTAATGTAAAATACTTTCTTGACTATGCTAGTTTCTGTAGTTATCCCAACTTATAACGAAGGCGAACGTCTAAGATCAACGGTAACTCAACTCCTAACAACTGGATATGAGCTTATTGTGGTTGATGATGGATCAAAAGATAACACGGTTGAGACTGTCCGTGAGCTACCGATCCATTATCTAACTCATCCAATTAATTGTGGACAGGGAGCAGCTTTAAAAACAGGTACAGAATATGCCAGACAATTAGGCAGTGACATAATCGCTCACTTTGATGCTGATGGCCAGCATCGTTTAGAGGATTTAGAAAAAATGATTGCACATTTACAAAATAATGACCTTGATATCGTGCTTGGCTCACGTTTTATGAACCAAGAAACCAGTTTCCCGATCGAAAAAAGAATTATCTTGCAATTAGCTAAAGTTTTTAGTGATAAAATAATGGATTTGAATTTTTCTGATCCACAAAGTGGCTTGAGGGTATTTAAAGCAAATGCTTTAGATAGACTTGATTGGCAAAAAGAAGATTTTTTACATTGCACCGAAATTTTATCACTAATAATGGAAAATAAATTGCGTTATCAAGAATTACCAATAATTGTAAACTACAATTTGCAAAAAAAAGAAGTCAGGCCAAGAATGAGCATGGGACTAAAACTAGTGCTCCATAAATTATTTAGTTAGTATGACAGTTTTCCAAGGCCTAATTATAATCTTTATTCTCTTTGTTCTATATAAAGCAATCCGACGTTTTTTAAATAAAGAAATTTCCGTTTGGTTGATGATTTTATGGTGCGGACTTTGGATCGTCTTGGGTTTGGTTACGATTTTCCCAATCATAATCGAATCTATTGCTACTTTTGTTGGTGTGGGTCGTGGAGTGGATTTGATAATTTATATTGCGTTATTTGTTTGCTTTTATACTCTATTCAAAATATCAGTTAAACAAAAGAAAACCGAAAAAGCAATGGTTGAGTTAGTTAG
>Ga0076118_157_pt1 | contig 10495 bp, 8 predicted proteins | sample RifGroC2_FD_67675 | JGI IMG/M metagenome (GOLD analysis project Ga0076118, IMG submission 67675) | Parcubacteria bacterium GW2011_GWC2_38_7 | reverse complement strand
CAAAGGATTTTTCCAGCTCAGTTCAACTAAACCATTCCGCCCATGTTTTTCTGACAAATAAATTTTAACTTTTTGAGGAATTTCTTCGATCCAATGTCTGTGATCTTTTATAGGTTGTTTGGCATAAACATTATACGAGTTGATAATATAGCCAATAAACAAACCCTCTCCGGAAAGAACATACTTGTTTTCTGTATTACCAGAAAGCGCTTTGCCGGTAACCTTCCAGTTTTGTTTCCACTTTTCGTACATGGTACCCAAATTTTCGATACCTTGAACACTAAAAGCATCTGGCATCATCGGCACCGTAAAATAATCCGCACCCAGGAAGATAATCTGGTTGAGTAATGAAAGGCCCGGTGATGTATCGATTACAAAAACGTCAACTTCTTCGTTTAATCCTTTCTCTCTTAAATATCGATCTATGGCACTGGTTTGAAAATAGCCCAGTTGTTGGCCTGATGCCGCCAACCCATATGCAGAAACCAACAAATTCTCGTACAAAGACAAATTAACACTTCCTTTTAACAAAAAAAGATTCCCAATTCCATTTTTAACAGATATGAATGGGACACTAAGGTCGATATCCGAGCCACCTTCGATGACACCCTTTAGAACATCAAAAACATCTTTCTCTGCTGATGAAAAAAGGGTTTTTTCATACTCATTGTCCCCAACTGCCAAACGGGACAGATTACACTGTGGATCAAGATCAACTAAAACCGTCTTGTAGCCTTGTTTAGCAAAAGACATGGCACAATTAAAGGCTAAGGTAGTTTTACCAACACCACCTTTATTGTTGGCAAAAACAATCTTTTTTGTTCGAGTGAATTTCATAAATTCATTGTAGCAAGAAGCGCCTTACTTTACAAAAATGAATACAGACACCCATATTTTAACTGTAACCGTAATTTATGCTTATAAATTCCCCAAATTCAACTCCTGATCAAACTTAATTTCTTTCACAAAATCCGGCATATGACTAATAAGTATTATCGCTCCCTCATAATTATTAATTGCTTTTGCGATTATTGGAATGTGGCGGAAGTTAATGTGATTGGTCGGCTCATCTAGGACTAATAAACCTGGCTTTAAAAGAACTAAACGAGTAAAGGAAAGCAATCCTTTTTGACCTTCTGACAAATGCTTAATCTTTAAACCCATAAGTTCTCCAGTGACCAAAAACCCTGCTGCTATCGAACGCATATCTTGGACGCTAGTTCCCTCGGTCAAGGAGTCGCTTAAACAATCAAAGACAGTCTGCTCATAATCTAGCGTAGCGAAATCCTGGCTGTAATAGCCTATGCGTGTATCTTTGAGAATGCTCGCAAAAGCGTACTCTTACCAATTCCGTTTGGTCCGGAAATAAGAAGTCGATCGCGTTGTCGCAGTAAAATTTCTACTGGACGAATCTCGGCCTCATGATTTTTAATTATCTTGATAGAATTTATTTTAACAACATCACCCACGATGCCTTGAGCTGGAATATTAAAATCTCGAATAGTTTTATCTTCGCGTCTGACATCAACCTTATTATCTTCCATTTCTTCCACCTCATTTTTCAATTTGCTGGCAAGCTTACGCATCTTACCACCTTTGTGCGCAAAAAAGTTTACCTTTTCTTTGTTATCTTGAATCGCTTTTTCTAATTGCGCATTCTTTTTAATTTCGCGCTCGATTCGTCGCTCGATATCCTCAACTACTGTGTAATAATCGCCCTCATACATTTCTGTTTTTTTGGTAAAACAATTTAAAAAGTCTGCATCATGAGAAATAACTAAAACTGTTTTTTCGTAAGTGATTAAAAAGGTTATGAGATGATCGATGCCGTCTTTGTCGAGATTATTGGTCGGTTCATCTAATAATAAAATATCTGGATTTTGGATTAACGCATAAGCGAGTAAAAGTCGAGCTTGTTGACCGCCAGACAAAGCGCCGACCTTGCGATCGGTTGGGACTGTTAAATTAACCGCTTCCATGACTTTGTTGATATTGCTTTTGAGGTTGCCAGCAACTTTGGCTTTGGCAAAATATTTTTCGACTGTTAAATCAGAATCTTCTCGGTCCAAAACTTGGGCAGCGGTCGCGATGCTTGTGCTATCTGATAAAGCAACCTTGCCTTCTGTAGCCTTAAGTTCGCCCATGATCAATTTAAAGATCGTGCTTTTGCCGGCGCCATTTTGACCCATCAGAGTTTTTTTGGCTCCACGTCGTAAACTAAAAGAGACCTCATCAAGGATTGGTTTCTTTTCGCCGTATTGGAAGACGACGCTATCAAATCTTAAGATTACTTCTTCTGACATATTTAATGAGCTTATAGCTTTTGGGTGCTTAACTTCAAAATTTAATTATTTGTGACAATATAATCTCATGTTTGCAGGGAAATGTCAACACCTCCTTACTCTGATTACTCTGATTAACTATGATTAACATGATTACCGTGATTAATACAATGATAATCTTGGAATCTCAATAACACTTCTTTTAAGTCCTGTAAATACGAAAACCGGGGGGAACAAATCTCCACCGGCTTTGTTTTGTAAATTTCTAATTAAACTTCTTTAATATCTCATCCCATTCTTCTTGACTGATAAATTTATCAGAAACTGGATATTGGATTTCGTCTTCTCGGGCATGATGAGCCTGTAAGGCCCGCGCTAAATTATTGCCTGCTAATAATATCTTTGACTTTTCTTGATTTAAAAAAGCTTCTTGTGATAAATCAAATAACTTTAACAATTTAAGATGGTCAACTCTGGCCAGTTCTGCAATCGAAGAATCCTTTGTCAGCCCCAATGAAGCACTGAGTCGGGGGAATAAGTATTCATCTTCTAACTTCATGTGCAAAAAAAATCTTTCTTTAAAATCAGACAAAAGTTCTTCGCCCTTTTGGGCTGATTCTTCTTTTTCTATTGTCTCTAAAAAACAAAACAAGAGTTCATCTAGCTCTTCGTGTTCTTGGTTCATGTATTCGGAGATATTGAGCATATACAAAAGAGAATAAAGAATTTAGAATAATGAATAACGTAAGAACATTTTAATTTATTTCTTTAGCGAGTAAATCTCGTCCCTTATCTAGCCACTCAGCCTCGCCCCTGTTTTCCATTTCTAAAATATAATCCAAAATTATTTCTTCTTTTTTGTCCTTGACTGAATTAAGTTCTAAATATTTTTTTAAAAAATCAAATTGAACTCGCAAACGATCTTCATTATTTTCTATTTGTAACCAAAGTTTATTTTCGTAAACCCAAGCTATAAATTCTGGATCATTTTTCTTTTCGTTAATCGCTTTCATTAAGTTTGCCTGTTTCTGTTCTATTGTAATTTCTGAATAATCATCTGGAGAAAGATATTGTTTTACTGGCCCCAACATTCTGTTTAAATAATCATCTAAATTTTCTGGGATATAGGCAATGTCTTGAACTTCGTATGCTGGTCGCATAGAAAGTTGTATGCGAGTTGGATGGTTAGCCAAGTCCATGGTCGAAAGTTCTTTGATGATGGTTTGAGTTTCTGCAAAAGTTAAATCTGTTTGAACTGTTTTATAAATAATATATTGCAAAATCTTATCAACTGCAGAATTATCGGCCGAAACATATTTAGTTAAAAGATATTTTAAAAAAGTTGAATGATCGCGCGCACGCTGTGGTTCACCAATGGCGAAGCTTTGTCGTAAACGTAACCATTGCAAAGTTTCTGTAGTTGGCAATTTTAAATTTCTTAAAATTCCTAAAACTTCGGAAAAACCAACGGTGACGATATAATCTGCTTTTTGACCAAGAATTTTTTCTATTTGATCTATTCCATACTCCAAACCTCCCAAACTGCAGGCATTGGACACATAATAGTCAGTTGCGAGCACGGCCTTACCTGGTGGCAAAGGAGAATAAGTCCCGCGTGGTACAGCCGTAATATTGATGGTTTGTTTTGCTTTATCAATAGTAATAAATTGAATCGCGTCGCAATGTCCATCGACTTGACCGGCTCTTTTATCCAGACCTAAAAAAAGAATCGAGACTTTATTGTCAACGCCAAAAGGGTCAGCGTTTATCTCGCCTCCTGTTACTTCGCTGTGATGAGCGTTAATAGCGTCTTCTACCGCTTGTTTTTCGGCCTTTTGCGCCTCGGAGCTCTGATACAGAGCCCAGCTCTGTTTTATGCCCCAAGCACCCACAATTATGACTATTAAAACTATGGAGATGATTATTAGCTTCTTCATATATTCATACTACTATAGAAGTGACATAAAGACAATTGTTTAAAATTACATAAAAAATCAACCATGATAGACTATTTTTATAAACGTTCTTTTCACAGTTCTATTTCATTTAAAGTCGCAACCACTTCGTTGGCTAAAGTCAGATCTTGAATAGCTTTATTCCCAGCTCTTACTCCAATAACATACATACCGGCATTCTTCCCTGCCAAGCAACCATGCGACGCCAGACCTTATCGAACAAAACCCATTCGTCAGAAGTTAATTGAGTTATCATTACTTACATTTTATAGTATTTAGACTAAATCGTCGAACTTAACGATCAATTGACAGTCTTTCTATAACAAATTAGAATTAGAACATAACATCGAACAAAATTTTTATGGGTCATGTCACTAGCAAAAACTATTTAGAACTTCAAAAGCGTTTAGATAAAAATGCACAAGGAGCGCCCGCCAGCGAAGCGCTTTTTAAAATTCTAGAAGTTTTATTTACACCAGAAGAAGCTAACCGAGTCGCTCATCTCCCCGTTAGACCTTTTACAGTTATTGATGCTTCTGAACGTTGGAAGATTTCTATTGATGAAGCGCAGAAAATTCTTAATGAACTCTCTGACAAAGGTCTTTTGCTTGATACAACACACAATGATCTCCAAAAATATGTTCTACCGCCAACCATGGCTGGATTTTTTGAATTCTCCATGATGAGAACTGATGGAAAATTTGATCGAAAAATTTTGGGTGAATTGTTTTATCAATACATCAACATCGAAGATGATTTTGTCACAAAAGCCTTAATGCAAAAGACTTCGATTGCTCGAACCTTGGTACATGAACAAACTTTAGCGCCAAAAGAACAGTCCGAGATACTTGATTATGAACGCGCCACTCACATCATCGACTCTGCAACTTGTATCACAGTTGGGACTTGCTACTGCCGACACAAAATGGAACACGTGGGCAAGGCTTGCGCTGCTCCGCAGGATGTTTGCTTGACCTTTAATGGAACAGCCGAGAGTTTATCGAAACATGGAATTGCTAAAGAAATTTCTAAAGAAGAAGCTCATGCTATACTAAAGCGCTGTATTGATTATGGTTTAGTCCAAATTGGTGACAATGTCCAAAACAGTGTTAATTGGATTTGCAATTGTTGCGGTTGTTGTTGCGAAGCGATACTTGCCTATAAAAAAATCGGCTATAAAAGCAAATTGACCAGCAGTTTTTTTGCCGAGATCGACAATGATCAATGTAAAAACTGCGGTCTCTGTATAAAAAAATGCCCGGTAGAAGCAATCTCAAAGAGCGATGACAAAACAATCGTTGACCTAGACAAATGCATTGGCTGTGGAGTTTGCTCTAGAGTTTGCGGAGTTAAAGCAATTGAGATTAAACATCGAGATAAAAAAACTTTTGTACCAGCATCAAGTTTTGAACGTTGTGTCCTCACTGCCATCGAACGAGGTAAGCTTTCTGGTTATATTTTTGATAATTACGATTTATGGACTAATGAAATGTTTAGACATCTCCTTGGTATTCTCATTACTCTCTCTGGGGCAAAATTCTTGCTCGCGAATGAACAATTGAAATCAAAGTTCTTGACTCACTTACGTAAATTAGTTGAAAAATATTCTTTAAAAAAGTAGGGAACCCCGTGTGCGTGGTTCCCTACTTTTTTTATTACAATTTGCAATTTTCGTCCTTTTTATTTGGATCTTTAAACGCATTTTCATTATTAAATTTTTCCTTCCATTCTTCCGGATTACCATAATCAGCAAAGTCACTGTACCAACCATGGTGGAATTTTGGCTTACGAGCGGCTTTTATGGGACACCAATATCTTTCGGTTCGTCCGGCAATCTCGACCGCATAAGCAAAAAAACCATTAACATAGGTGCAATAAACACAATGCACTTTTTGGATCCAATTCAGGTAATCGAGGAACTGTCTATCGTAAACAATAAAATCTTTGCGTTTAACTTTTGGAATATGGTAAAGAGAAAAAGCAACAGTATGGTACAAAGAAAGTAAAACATCCAGAAGCAAAACCGGGATTATCATGATGTAAATAAAAGGCATAGACAATAAGTGTCTGATACTTTGAGGAATAGCATATTTCCAAGCTGGAATTCTAAATAATTTATTCTTGCGACGAGATTCTTTTTCAAAAATGATCCTCTTGCCAGACTTTGATGAAGAAAAACCATACTTCAACGCCAACTCACTATACTTTTCGCTCAATTCTTTATTCAGTTCACTAATTTTCTTGGAGATTTCTTTAATGCTGAGGTTCATATTATTTTTAGTTTGTTACTTCCGGAAGTATAGCAAAAATAACATTTATTGCGAAATCCTTTTCCCAGATAATAAAACACACAGACAAACCGCTTGAGCTGCTTCTTCAATCACAGCTTTACGACCCATTTGACCGGCGTCTTGACCTCTTCTCAATATTTCGGAAACATTTTTTGCTCTTTGGTCGTAAAGCGCAAGGGAAGTTTTTGTGTCTTCTAATGCAGTGTCAGTATCCCGACCATTTCGTTCTAAATTACCAATTTTTAATTGAGCTGCTCGTAAATACCCCGTCATTTCTTTCATGGCATCCGATAATTCTCTGGTTCGACCGACTATGTCGCTAGTGTCAGCTTTTTCTCTAGTGCGAACAGGCACCTGTCGTCCTTCGGCAACTGCAACTTGATCTTGTTCTGCCCTGATAGATTCTAGTAATCGTATGGCGTCACCTGTTGAGGCCAAGGCTGCATCTGTTGCAGCTTGAATGCCTAAATAGGTTTGTCGAGCTGCATCCATGGCGTTAGCATTTTCTATTCTGATATCTTCCCTGGTAACAGGAATTACTTTAGCTTCTGGTGCTTTATGCTCAGAAAGATAAGTTGAAAGTTTTTTCTCGTAAGCTTCGATTTCTTTTTTTCTGGTTGCAAATTGAGCAGGGTCTTCGTAAAATACGCCGTCATTTTCTGATAATGGAATGCGTGGTGCAACCCTTTGCGGATCTGCTGTTAAACTGTATGTTTTATAACTTCTATTTGAGACATTGTCGTAGGTATATAATGGAGAATGATTGTCTTTGTCACCGCCCTCTGTCCTAATAACTGTTTCTACTTTACTTAAGATGTCCGGCTTATCAAGAATTACCTCCTGAATACCTTTGTCTAATTTTTCTACTCGGGTTACTGCCGCTTTACTTTCTTCTGAATTGCCATAATAGTGAGATGAATATTGATCTCTCTGATAAACAGCAACAGCTCCATCTTCTAGATAAAGATTTTTATCTTCCATTGAGCCATCTTTTATTTGTTCCCTAGCTGACTCAAAATCAAAAGCTCTTAGTCCAGCCATAAAACTATAATACCTGCCTATTGTTGTATGATTCTTAACCTTACTGGCAGACGGAGAGTTACCAGACGGATCGCAGGTAATACCTGATAATAATTTTGCTTCTAATGCTTTTTCTAATAAGGGCAAACCATCTGCTCCGAACTCTGTCACAAAACTTTTATCAATTACCGCAACGCCAGAATCTCGATCCAGGTTGACTGTTAGCAATGGCATTAGAGGTTGTGCAACACCTGCAACACGCGCTAAGAAATCTCTTTTTTTTGCCTCATCATCCTTGTATTGTTCATCTGCGAAAACCTTAGCAGATTCAAAGAATTCCGTGGCAGAAAAACCTCTAACCATCTTTTCTTTTTCTAATCTTTCTAGCTCTTTCTGCATTTTTTCTTGGAAGTTTTCCTTACCACCTTTCCAGGAATGATGTTGTGCTCCTTTATAAGTATACATGAAACTGTTTGCTTGAGGCTCATAATGCCAATACTGAATCTCCCTGGCCATAAGTTCTTCTACGTCCTTCTTGTCATTTATTGCCTGCAAATTTTGGGCTTCTAGTCGTTCTACATATTTAGTAGCTAAAGCACGCACATAGGTTTCGTAATCAAGATCCTTCTGCTCCACAACTCTAAACTTTGATTCATAATCTTCGATTTCCGCATCAGTCATCTTTAATTCTTGATCTTGATTTGTTTTTGCTTGTTGCAATAGTTGGACTGCTAATTCTCTCAACTGTGGCTTAGCTTGGATCATCATCTCTCTTCGCTCTAAAACCTTTTCTCCATCAAGTGCTTGCTTTTGAATTTCTGGATTTTCATCTTTTTTTAGAACATCTATCATTTCCAAAACAGACATTTTAGCTAAGCCAGCTTGCTCTTCCAACCAATTAGAAACATCATCCACGTCAAAAGAATCATCAGGACCGGCAGCATCAATAAGTTTTTGTAATTTTGCTGGTACTTTTTTATTAAGGAACGATGCAAGTCCTTGAACGGCCGATAATAACTGGCTGTAGTTATAATAATCTGAGTTATCAGGATTCTCGATAAACTCGGCCAATGTTTGCAATTGACTTGAAAAAGTCGCTGATTCATCACGCTTTTCTTTTTTGGTCTTCATTTTTGGACCTTCGGCAACCCTTCTACCCAAAGGAACTTTTTTGATTGCTGATAAATCAATTCCCGCTCCCATTCCCATTTCTTTCGCCATATAAACAATTTAAGTAATTAACTCTATGTATTTAAAATTATTATTTATCTAATTATAGCAGATTTATAGTCGGACAAGAACTCGGCCTGTGTACTCCTAAACCTCTAAGTTAGAACAAGCAAATCCATGAACCCGCTGATCCATAATAATATCAGACTTCCGGAGCGCTCTTTTTAAGACCAAACCGTCAAATGACGAGCAACGACTCAGTGCCACGTAAGTCTGCCCATGAGCAAAACTACCATGTCCGAGATCAATCACTACTTTGTCGAATGTCTTTCCTTGGCTTTTATGAATTGTAATCGCCCACGCCAACTTGATTGGGATTTGCTTAAAAGTTCCTAGATTTTTCCGCACAAATTCCCCACCAACGTAGACATATTTTGATATTTCCCAAGTATGCTTCCTCACTTCGACGATTCGGCCATCGGCTTTTTCTATTTTAACAACAGCTTCGAGACAACCATTTTCCGGATTAGTCCTGTCAAAAATGTCGAGTATTTTCCCGATAGTTCCATTGACCCAACGGCGCTCCGCATCATTACAGATAAACATAATTTGGGCACCGACTCGCAAACTGACAGCTTCGTCATTTGGAAAAAGATTTCTGGCAACCGTACCGGATCGCTCGGCCACAAAAATCTTTTCATCTTCTTTTAATTGCTTTAACTTTTTATCATTGATTTCATTAGCGCTGGCATTGGTAGTCATCAAATGGATATATTTTTGGTCGTCACTTGGCACAAAGTTGGGTTGATGCCGCGCGTTCAGTTTTTTTATTTGATCAAAAGTGATGGAATTGTCTCGGACTGCATTTAGCAGTTGGATGAAATCCAAATCCTTTTGACGATAGATTTCATCAAGTTCAATCAACTTCAACTTAAAACCTTCGGAAAACATGTTACTTTGTCCGCGAAAGATCGTTGCGTCAAAAAAATACGGCGAATCATACTCAGAAAAAAACTTTTGACTGTCGGAATGAGTAATAACCGGCGGAAGTTGATAAAGGTCGCCAAAGAAAACCATTTGTACACCGCCAAAAGGTTTTTCGTTTTTACGAGCGCGTTTTAAAACTATATCGATGGCATCAAGTAGATCTGCGCGCACCATCGAGATTTCATCGATCGCAATAGTTTTTAATCGACGAAATTTGTCTTGCTTTTTTTGGTTCATGACCATGTGCATGGCCTCATCCTTTTCGAACCCCGGTTTCAAGGTAAAAAAAGAGTGAATGGTTTCTCCATTCACATTAACAGCCGAGATGCCAGTTGGTGCTAAAACAATAATTCGTCGTTCTGCTGTTAATCTTATATGTTCTAAAAGAGTTGATTTGCCAGTCCCCGCTTTACCAGTGACAAAAACATTCTCGTCTGAGTTGAGAATAAGGTCGATGGCTTTTTGGGCTTTGAGGGAAAAGATGTGCATGAGGGTATTTTAGCACAGAAAAAGAAGTCACGAAAACTTTTCTTAACCAATAAAGCAAAAAAACAAGAAAGCAAAAAGCTTCAAACCCAATTCTTGTACCTTGATTGCAGTACATTATGTTTAGACTATGGGAGATTGCTTCGGGGCTCCCCAGAGGGCCCTCGCAAGGACACTAATGCATCGGAAACAAATTCAAGGCCCCCCTACATTCTGGTCCCAAGCTTAATTAAATGCAAAAGACACCTAAGTTAAGGTAAAATAATTATGTCTACTAATTATTAACCAAAACAAAGATGTCATA
>Ga0076118_138_pt1 | contig 10562 bp, 10 predicted proteins | sample RifGroC2_FD_67675 | JGI IMG/M metagenome (GOLD analysis project Ga0076118, IMG submission 67675) | Parcubacteria bacterium GW2011_GWC2_38_7 | reverse complement strand
TGTATCAACAATCACGAAGTCACTCAATCCAACCGTGGCAACAAGCTTTTCTGGTTTTCCATAAATCAGGCAATCGCTAGTGTCCTCAGAAATCATCTCGCCAAAGACCACATTATTATTTTCGTCGACAGAAGCTTTTTGAGCCTCATATAAAACATCAAAAGCGCCGACATCACTCCAATCAAAGTCCCCCTTAATGATTAAGCAATTTTCTGGGTTTATCTTTTCTGTGATGGCATAATCAAAGGATATTTTTTCCATGCCCTTAAACAAGCTCTCAATCTCAGCGACATCATTAGACTTAGAACAAGAAACAATTTTGCTCAGTATCTCATAATGCTTTGGGCTATGCTTTTCGAACGCTTCTAAAATCTTGCGTGGAGTCCACATGTAATAATTTGCATGCCAAAGATGGTCACCTTGATTCAAATACTCTTTCGCTTTTTCGAATTCTGGTTTTTCCGCATGTCCCAGAAAGCGAAAAGTCTCTATACCATCATCCTCGTTAATCCGTTCTCCTATGTGAGTGTAGCCAAGGACTGTACTGGGGAAAGTTGGCCAAACGGCGATGTCCAGCATTTTACCAGTCTCGAGTATTGTTTTCTCTGCAATCTTTAGACAACGAATAAACTTTTGTTCATCACCAATAAAATGATCGGACGGTGCGTAAACAAAAGGTTCATCCGGAGCTTTATTAAACAAGAACGCAGCCACCAATCCCATAGCTGGAGCGGTATCTCTTTTTTCTGGTTCTATTATGTAATTCTCTTTGGGAATAACTGGTGCGAGTGCTTGCGCTTGATTAACCAAATTCTTATTTAAGCAAACATAAATATCTTTTGGTTCGAAATTTAACAAAAACCTTTTCACTGTTTGCTCAAACAATGTTTCATCACCGATAATGTTGGTAAACTGTTTAGGTTTTTGTTCGCGACTGAGTGGCCAGAGGCGGGTACCTCCTCCACCAGCGAGAATTACTACTTTCATATATTACTAATTACTAATCTGCTACTAATTTACGAATTATTACGAATAATCGCCTAGCGATAATAATTATTTCAGATATAGCCAAAGCAACAGTATTAACGCCAAACATATTCGATACCACGCAAAGACATTCAACTTATGATGTTCTACATACTTCAAGAAGAACTTAATTACGACAAAGCCAATGACAGCAGAGACAACAAAGCCGACTATGATTCCTATGATTTCTTGATTGGGCAACTTAGTCCAGGCGATATCGAACATTTCTAACAAGCCAGCACCAAGAACAGCCGGGATACTCAAAAGAAAAGAAAACTTAGCTGCTTCTGAACGCTTTAAATCTGCGCTCATGCCTGCTATAATAGTAATACCAGAGCGAGAAACTCCTGGGATTAAGGCCAAAACTTGTGCACAACCAATATACAATGCCTTACCAATACTCATTCCAGTATAATCTCGCGTATGCTTAGCTGTCTTTTCTACAACAAAGAATAAAATCGCTACAACAACCAAAGTTATAACAACTACCTCTGTTTGCCTAAACATCGTTGGCGCAAACTTCTTTAAAAGAAAGCCAAAAATAACTGCTGGGATGGAACCATAAACTATCAACATTGCATCTTTTAAATCTCTCTGATTGACCTGACGTTTTGGGATAAAAACATTAAGTACTGCCAAGATATATTTCCAAATATCTTTTCTAAAAAAGATTATTAAGGCCAAAGCAGTACCAAGATGCAAAGCCACATCAAAGGCCAAAGTATTTCCAATATTAAAATTAACAAAATCATGCAGAATAACTAAATGTCCAGAACTTGATACTGGCAAAAATTCTGTAACGGCTTGAATCAAACCTGCGACAATTGAATATAAATATAATAACATATCTTATGAGTTACTCATTTCTCTTAGTGCCAATTGTGAGCGCATTACTCGCTCAAATTATTAAAATGATTATTAATGCTAAGAAAGGTCAATTTTCTTGGGACGAATTTAATAGTTATGGTGGCATGCCTTCTTCTCATGCAGCGCTAGTAATTTCACTCGCAGCTATGGCAGGATATTTTGAAGGCTGGAATTCCTTTGCTTTTGCCTTTGCCTTTATCCTAGCATTAATTGTTATCCGTGATGCAGGAGGATTTCGTCGCGTGCTTGGTTATCATGCCGAAGAACTCAACAATATAATCCACACTCTCAAACCAACCGAAGGTTACAAGTACCCGCATTTAAACGAAATAATAGGCCACACACCACTCCAACTATTTGCCGGTTCATTACTTGGCATTGCTGTAACAGTCTTATATATAATAATTTTCTAATTATTTTTGACAAATTGGGCAAAATGACGCACTGCGGCTGCCCAATTTTATTTTTGTGATAATCCCCTTTTTGCACCTCAGACATTCTAATTTATTTCTTCCATATACTTGTAAATGTTTTTGAAAGTTACCTTTGCCCCCTTTAGCATTCACATAATCGCTAAAGGTTGTTCCTTTATATTTGATTGCCTTTTTAATAATCTCAACAATCGCTACAAACAACAACTTTTGTTCTGACTTAGTCAAAGAATCAACTCTTCGCTCTGGATTAACCTTGGCCACAAATAATGACTCATCAGCATAAATATTTCCTAGACCAGCAATAATCTTCTGCTCCAACAAAAAGGACTTCACTTTTTTCCGGGGCGACTTATCTATCAATGATTTAAAATGAGGAAAATTGAAATCTTTGTCTATTGGTTCACGTCCGTACTTGCTTAGTGCTTCATTTAGTTCCTTACGATCAACAATCTTCAAAAATCCGAATTTGCGAACATCATTAAAAAACAAAGTCGTTTTATCTGCAAATTGAATCGTTACTCGTGTAAATTTACTTGGCAAATTTTGTGGTCCAGCGATAGGATGCCCACCAACCACAATTTTATTATTTTTTGGACGATAAACCAATTGCCCTGTCATCTTTAGATGCACAATAAGCGATTGTTCCTTATTAATCTCAAACATCAATAATTTAGAACGTCTTGCAACGTTCTTTATTGTTTTTCCTTCAAGAGCCTTTTTAAAGGCATTCGCAGATGGCCCCACCTTTTTAATAAAGCTTTTTTCGATTGAAACTTTACTAATCCTTTTGTTTATAATCTGCTTATCTAAGCCCCTTTTAATTGTTTCTACTTCTGGCAATTCTGGCATAACTTATATTAATGGTCGTCCAGACATCTCGTCTGGAACATTTATTCCTAACATTTTCAATACTGTTGCAGGCACATCAGAAAGCAAACCAACAGATTGAACCAAACTCAAATCATTACCAATAATTTGTACATCATTGGTTGTTTTACCTTCGTACTCTTTCCCCACGATTATACAAGGAACCGGATTAGTACTATGTTCTTTGTCAATTTCTCCTGTTTGCAAGTTAATTAGTTCCTCGGCATTTCCATGATCTGCTACGATCACCGCCTTACCACCTTTGGACAAAATTAAATCAACAACCTCACCCAGACATTTATCAACAAATTCAATAGCTTTAACTGTCGCTTTAATGTCACCAGTGTGTCCAACCATATCCGGATTTGCGAAATTAACAACTATAAAGTCGAACTTATCTTTTAGAATCTCTCTGGTTAAATTTTCTGTAACTTTTTTTGCAGACATTTCTGGTTGGTCAGAATACGTAGGAACCTTTGGCGAAGGAATAACAATCCGCTCTTCGCCTTCGTACGGCTCCTCTTCTCCACCACTAAAAAAGAAAGTGACGTGCGCATATTTTTCGGTTTCAGCAATATGTAATTGTCTCAATCCTTTTTCGCTAACTATTTTAGGCAGTGATGTTTTAATTACTTCTTTAGGGAAAGCAACCTGCACCGGCAAGCCCGCTTTATATTCTGTCATCGTAACGAAAAAGAGATTGTTAATTTTTTGCGGTCGATTTATTTTATCAAAAGACTCATCTACAAAAGCGGCTGTTAATTGTCTGGCACGATCGGCACGATAGTTAAAAAAGATGACTGCGTCATTATCCTTAATAACAGCTGTTGGTTCATGCTCCTTACCGACAACAACTGGGACAAATTCTTCGTCATAGATTTTGTTTGAGTATGATTTCTCTAAAGCCTGCAATGGTTCTTCGAAATATTCTTCGGACTTACCCAAAGTTAAAACATCATAACACTTCTGAACACGTTCCCAGCGGTTATCACGATCCATGGCATAAAGTCTTCCATGTAAAGATGCAATTTCACCAACACCGATTTCTTTTATTTTTCCTTCTAAATCTCTTATAAAACCTTGTCCACCATTATAAGCAGAATCACGACCATCTAAAAAGGCATGAACAAAAACGTTTTTGAATTTTTTCCTTTTCGCTAATTCGAGCAAAGCAAAACAATGAGTGCTCATTGAGTGAACTTTCCCCTCACTCACAAGCCCCACTAAATGTAAATTTGAATTATTCTTTTTTGCATGTTCAATCGCATCATTAAAGGCGGAGATATCAAAGAATTCGCCACTATCAATAGAACGATCGATTCTTGGCAAATTTTGATAGAATATTTTTCCAACACCTAAATTTAAATGTCCGACCTCTGAATTGCCCACTTCGCCCCAAGACAAGCCTACTGCTTCGCCCGAGGCTAAAACTGTCATGGCCGGGTAACTGGCCACGTACTTATCAAAGTTGGGTGTCTTAGCCAAGCTAACACCATTACCCTCAGAAGGAGCAGCAACACCCCAACCATCCAAAACTATTAAAACTATTGGTTTAGAAATTTGTGCCATATCTATTTTTCTATTAATGAATTGTTTAACTCTTTAGGTAAATTCTTAATTTCCAATAAATCATATATAGTTGGAGCAATATCACCCAAAACTCCAGTGCGCAGTTTTTTTATTTTTTTATTTGAAACTATAATCAGTGGCACGGAATTTGTTGTGTGTCCAGACCACACTTCGTCTGTTTCAAGATCTATCATTTTTTCTGCATTCCCATGGTCAGCTGTCACAATTAAAGTTCCATTCTTTTTCAAAACAGCATTTACCAACATTCCCAGGCACTTATCGACAGCTTCGACTGCTTTTATATTGGCCTTTAAATTCCCAGTATGGCCAACCATGTCGGGATTAGCAAAATTAATTGCGATGAAACTATAATTGCGTTTTGTTAACAATGATTTTACCATGGTTGTTAATTCATAAACTTTCATTTCTGGTGCATCTGCATAACTCATTATTTTTTTTGATAATATTTGTATGCGATCTTCGCCAGAAACCCTATCTGCATACCCCCCATTAATAAAGTAAGTCATGTGCGCATATTTTTCTGTTTCGGCCAAATAAATTTGCTTATAATCTTTCAAGATCATTGGTAAAGTGTTTTTAATATCTGCGGACGGGAAAGCTGCTTCTATATCATCTAAATCAGGTCCAAAATCTGTTAAAGTACAAAAGTCTAGATTTTTTAATACTACTCCACGCTTAAATGCATTTTCGTTTAGCTTATTAAAATCTTCTTGAACAAAGGGTTTAGTCATCTGTCTCGCACGATCAGATCGTAAGTTAAAAAAGATGACTCCATCATTATTTTTTATTCGACTATTCTTTATGTCTTGCTTGTTTTTAGCAATAATACTCGGTTCTATATATTCATCTGTTTTTGTTTGGTTGTAAGCATGAAGTAAGGCTTTATGAGGCGTATCAAATACTAATCCTTCTCCGTTGACTAAACAACGATATGCTTTTCCTGTCCTATCCCAATTTTTACCTCGATCCATGGCATAATAACGTCCGATAAGAGTTGAGATATGTGCCTGCCCGTCAACTCGGGCAATGATTTTATCAATAATATTGATAGTATCAAATTGTTTAGAATCGCGCCCATCAGTAAACAGATGCAAGTAAACGTTTTTTACTCCGCGTATATACGCTAAATCAACTAAAGCGTAAAGATGATTTAAATCCGAATGTGGACTTTCGTTTTCCGAAACTAATCCCATTAAATGCAAAGATGTCTTTTTTTCTATAACGGCCTTCATAACAGAATTAATTGCTAGATTCTTTTGAAACCGTCCGTCGGCAATAGCCTCTGATATTAAAACAGAATCTTGTTTAATGATTCGCCCCCCACCAATATTCATATGACCCGCTTCGGAATTGCCCACTTGATTGTCGGGTAAACCTACAAACTTTCCGTGTGCCTTTAATTCTGTGTGCGGATATTTTTTCCAAATACTATCAAAATTAGGTTTATGCGCTAATTCAACAGCATTGCCTTTATTTTTTTTGGCTATACCCCATCCGTCTAAGATCAATAAAACTATTGGCGTCATATTTATTTTTTCAATTCATCTTCTATTTCCATCAAACGATTATATTTTTCGACTCTTTCCGAACGAGATAGTGAACCTGTTTTAATAAAGTCAGAACTCACTGCGACTGCAAGGTCGGCGATAAATGTATCAGCTGTTTCTCCAGAACGATGCGAGACACTAACCTTATAACCATTTTTCTTGGCCAAATAGATTGCATCAATTGTTTCGGATAAACTACCGATCTGATTTAGTTTTATAAGGATCGCATTGCCAACCTTTTCATCAATTCCCTTTTGCAAACGTTCTACATTGGTTACAAACAAATCGTCCCCAACTATAGCAATTTTTTTTCCAAGTTCTTGAGTAAACTTTTGCCAATCTTCCCAAGCATCTTGAGCAAATGGATCCTCGATAGAAATTATTGGGTATTTTTTGATCCAGGATTTATACATAAGCAACAAATCCTGATAATTTTTAAATTGTTTTCCTTTATTCTTCTGCTTGAAGTTAAAATCATAACCTTTTCCTTCGACAAACATTTCTGATGCTGCAATATCCAAACCAATAAAAATGTCTTTTCCAGCTTTATATTTTGTTTTCTTTATCGCTTCCATTATAGCTTCTAGTCCAATCTCATCTTCATCAAAACTTGGAGCATAGCCAAAGGGTCCTTCGATATTTGGAGCAAAACCGCCTTCGTCCCCGATACCCCCATCCTAATCTCAGTTGAGAATTTATTTGCTTTAGGGATAATCATGAATTCCTGAGTTGAAATAGTATTATCAGCGTGTCGCCCTCCATTAATAACATTCATTGTTGGCAGTGGGAACTTCCAAGATTTTTCTTTTAAACCATAAACATTACGAATATATTTATAGAGAGGTTGCTTTTTTGATAATGCGCCAACTCGAGCCACAGCCATTGATACTGCCAAGATCGCATTTGCTCCAAGCTTTGATTTATTTTTTGTGCCATCGAGCGTCAGCATTATATTATCGATTGCTCTTTGCTTTGTAACTTCTTGACCAATAAGAGCTAGGCTAATTTTTTTATTAACATTATTGACTGCTTTTAAAACACCGAGTCCAAGAAATCTTTTCATGTCTCCATCACGCATTTCTAAAGCTTCATGTTCACCAGTAGATGCACCGGATGGAACTGATGCTTTGGCAGTTAAACCATTTTCTAAAATAACTTTTGCTTCGACAGTTGGGTTACCACGTGAGTCTAAGATTTCTCGTGCAATTATTTGTTTGATTTTCATAATTTCTGAGCTTTTAGCTTCTAGCTTATTAGAACTTAAAATTATTTTTTTAATAATGGTTTAATACCAGGTAATACCTTGCCTTCCATAAATTCTAGCATAGCGCCACCACCACCAGAAATAAAATCATAATATTTACCGGATTTGGCTAAATCAATCGCATACAGAGTCTCACCACCACCAGCAATACCAATTGCCTTACCTTTAGCTCGCGCACCAATAGCTTTGGCAACAACCATTGTACCATGACTAAACTTTTTTTGTTCAAAAAGTCCCATAGGTCCATTCCAAAGAATGAATTTTGATATTTTGATAAAATCTGCATAATGTTTCATAGTTTTTGGACCAATATCAAAAATCTTTTCCTGCTTATTGCATAAACTCTTATTATTACCCACATCAGCAACTCGTACTCTCAACATTTTCGAATCGGAAATAACAACATCCATCGGCACAACAACATTTTTCAATCGCAATAAAGTTTTAGCGAGCTTAAGGTAATCTTTGTCATAAAGAGACGCGCCAACTTCATACTTTTGGGCGAATAAAAGAGTATTGGCCAAACCTCCACCAATCAAAACAGCATCATATATCTTAGACAACTTTTTGATGAAATTAATTTTCGTTTCTATTTTAGATCCACCGATTATAGCAATCGCTGGTTTTTGAGGACTCAAACTCTTAGTTAAATATTTATACTCGTGAGCTAAATTTAGACCTGCGTAACTCGGAAGAAATTTTGTGATTGCAACCATAGAAGCCATTGCTCTATGACAGGCGGCAAAGGCTTCGTTGACAAAGACATCTCCGCAATCAGCTAAAAGCTTTGCCAATTGTTGATCGTTTTTGTCTTCGCCCTTTTCGTAACGCATGTTCTCCAATAAAATTATCCGTTCTTCCATCTTGTTTATCCTTTTCACCAAATCTCGACTTAGTTTTTCAGTAACAAACCTTATTTTAACATCTTTTAATTTTAACGAAAGAAATTTCGCAACTGGCGCTAAACTTAAAGCTTTGACTCTTTTACCAGATGGTCGACCAAGATGACTAACAATAACAAGTTGATTCCCATCGTTTAACAACTTTTCGATAGTTGCAAATGCACGCGTAATTTTAAAATCATCCTGAATCTTATTGCCCTTTAATGGCACATTAAAATCCGTACGCAAAATAACGCGCTTGTTTTTTATCTCTACATTTTCGATAGATCTAATTTGCATATTAATCACCAGAGATTGAAACTAATTTCCAATCACTCCCTGTTACTTTGTTTATGTTTATTTGGATATCATCTGGGAAAAATCCGCGACCGAGCATTTTTAAGTTGAATTCCAGATTCTCGGCAGAGATGTTCGCTCCATGCTCGACGATTGATCCTAAATCTATTTCAATCTTCTTAACAATCTCAATTTTTGCTTTCTGCGCATACTCGAGAATGAGCTTGTAGACTTTATTAGCAACGTGAATATCGTGCATATCTAGTGAGTCGCACAGCTTATACAAGGATCATAAGCTCTGATTAAAGTTTTTATTAGCCGGACCTGTTTCTGGTCGCTCAACTTCTGAATCTGCAGAAGATACGACTTCAAATCTTCTTCCAAATTATTTAAAAAGATCGTCGTCGGCGAAATGATGTTAGAATAAACAATCTTACCCTCATTATCAAGCTCATACTCATGATAAAGCAAGCCGCGTGGAGCTTCCATAACTGCACAGCCCTTACCCGCTTTGACCTTGAACTCAACTTTAAGTCGTCCAGAGAATCCTGATTTAGTTCTCAGTTTTTTGTATTTGATAAAATATTTTTCAATTTCAGCAAAACAATGCAAGATCTCAACAATTTGAGCGTAAGTATTAAAAAAAGAATTATAGCATGGACTCTCTTTCTGGATTTTCAACCACGCATTCTGCGCAATTTTATTTAACTGTTTAAAATTATTATTTACTCGTGCCAAAGCGCCAACCATAATAGAACGATCAAGATGTTGAACTCTTTTTACTTTTTCGTAAGGTCTGATCAACTCTTTAACATCAAGTAAAAACTTTTCCGGAGTTATCAACTTATTATTATCATCAAACAAAACCTGCCCATCATAAATTGCATATTCTTTTTTATCTTTTAGACAGACAAAATTTGTTGGTCTAATGAATTCAGGCATTTTTTGTTTAGCTGCGAACTCAAAAAGCGTTTGCGCTTTTCTCAAAGCTTCTGGCAATTGAGCCATCAACTTTTCAAGTTCATCAAAATCAGGTTCCACATTAAATCCGCCGACGACACTATCAATAGGATGGACTGTTCGTCCGCCAATGATACGACTGAGATTAACTGCAAAGTCACGCATCTCAAGTGCCAAATTACATTCCTTGGGATATTTTTTTACAAAGTCAAAATTATTACTGATACCAACAATATCGGGAAAAGCTAAAAAGAAGGCGTGCAACGCGTGACTATGAATAAATTGAGCATTGATAAGCATTTTTCGTAGAACAACGATTTCCTCAGTTACTGAAACATTTTCAGCCTTTTCGAGTGCCTTAATACAAGTTAAATTATGTACGATTGGACAAATACCACAAATTCGCGCTGTAATAACTGGTGCTTCGTAATATTTTCTATTCAATAAAATCCCTTCAATCAAACGAGCACCCTCCTCTGTCTCGATGCGCGCCTCAGCAAAATCATTATTAACCAAAGCACCCACAAAGCTCATGTGACCTTCTGTTTTCCCTAAATGATTTATTTGAATCGTTTTCATAATTTACTTGCGATATTTAACCTCTGTATAAATATTTTTATTTTTATAGTTATTCATTGAAAGTTTTGAACCTTCAAACATTGGTTCAGGCAAATTATCCAATGGGAACCAACGCCATTCAATAAATTTATCAGGCTCCATTAGTTTTGGTTCGCCAACAGCGGAGTTAGCTTTAATACCAATCACTACAAAATGCTTTCCATCAGAATCTATGTAGCGCGTTTCATCAGCAATCGAAACTAATTCTAAA
>Ga0076118_122_pt1 | contig 10677 bp, 6 predicted proteins | sample RifGroC2_FD_67675 | JGI IMG/M metagenome (GOLD analysis project Ga0076118, IMG submission 67675) | Parcubacteria bacterium GW2011_GWC2_38_7 | reverse complement strand
ACACTTTTTTTGAAAGCATATGTATTTTAAGTGAATTATTTAGCTATATTATGGCATAAAATTGAGTTTTTAGCCCCACCGTTTTGTCTATTAACTCAATAAATTACATTTTTGAATTAAATTTGTCAATAAAAAAATTTCCTGTCGTCTTCGGTAAACTCAGACTGACAGGAAATTTTTATTTGAAGATTTATTTTTCTTCTGCCTCTTGAACAAGCGAAATACTTGCAACCTTATCTCCAGCGGCACGGAGTCGCATAAGTCGCACGCCTTGCGTATCGCGACCAAGGACGCTAATGCTCTTAAAAGGCAAACGAATTACTTGGCCTTTTTCTGAAATTACAATTACGTCTTGATTGGCTCGTTCTATAGCATCGACCACAAAGCCATTTACGACCTTACCAGTCTTGGCAGAAACCTTGGCTGTGCGCACACCGCTACCGCCACGGTTTTGGACTTTGTAATTTTTTAGTTCACTGACCTTACCGTAACCGAATTCAGTGATGATCAAAATCTGAAGATTTTTATTTGTTGGTTCTATAATTCCCATACCAACAATTTCGCCCTTACCTTTAATCCTTAGACCACGCACACCAGAAGCAGAACGTCCCATTTCGCGGACAGCACTTTCTTTAAAACGAATTGATTGGCCAGTATCTGTAATCAAACTTAATTCTTGTTTACCATTTGTGGCTCCAACCCATTTTAATTTATCATCAGGTTTTAATTTAATTGCAATCAATCCAGAACGACGTACATTAGAAAAATCTTCGATTGGAGTTTTCTTAATGACGCCCTTTTCTGTAACCATGACTAAATTCTTAACATCAGCCAAACTATCAGAAGCCAAAACTGTTGAGAATTTTTCTGTCTGGCCAAGTTGCAAGAAGTTAACCAGGGCTTGGCCTTTGGATGTTCTAGAGGCAACCGGAATATCATATGCCTTTAACATAAAGACACGACCCAAAGTAGTAAAGAACATTAAATCATTATGAGTCATAGTGCTAAAAAATTGCTCTACGACATCTTCTTCTTTGGTAGTTAAACCAATAACGCCCTTGCCCCCACGCTTTTGTGCTTTAAAAGTGTCTATAGGCATGCGTTTGATATAACCGTCTTTGGTAATAATAACTAAAGTTGGTTCGTTTGGCACTAAATCTTCTTGAGAAAACTCGCCCACCGCACCCTTGATAATCTTGGTGCGTCTATCGTCGCCAAACTTATCTCTAATTTCAATTAACTCATCTTTAATAACGCCCAAAATCTTCTTTTCTGAAGCTAATAATTCTTTAAGATCTTTGATAATCTTTTGCTTTTCTTTTAATTCTGTATCAATTTTTAATTTTTCTAGATTTGCTAAATTCTGCAAACGCATTTCTAAAATAGCCACGGCCTGAACTTCGGAAAACTTAAATTTCTTGATTAAGTTTTGTCTGGCTTCATCGCGATCTTTTGATTGTTTAATGATCTTGATAACTGCATCAATATTATCAATAGCTTTTTGCAGACCTTCTAAAATATGTGCACGCTCAGCCGCTTTACGGAGTTCGTGCTCAGCTCGGCGACGGACTACTTCTTGACGATGTTTAACAAAATAGACAAAGATATCTTTTAAGTTCAAAACTTTAGGTTGCAAACCATCAACAAGAGCCAACATGTTTACATCAAAGTTTGATTGCAATTGAGTGAGTTTAAATAAGCGATTCAAAACTTTTTTTGGATAAGCTTCGCGCTTTAAATCAATTACAACTCTGACTCCATCTTTGTCAGACTCATCACGCACATCTCTGATACCTTCTAATTTTTTAGTTTTAACGAGCTCAGCAATTTTTTCTAAAAGTGAAGCTTTATTTAATTGATAAGGCACTTCGTTAACAATAATCTGGAAGGTGCCGGCTTTGTTTTCTACTATATCTGTCTTGGCACGCATAACGATTTTGCCTTTGCCAGTAGTATAAGCGCGACGAATTTCTTCTGCATTATAAATGATACCACCGGTTGGGAAATCTGGACCAGGAATAATTTTGATCAAATCATCAATAGAACAATCATTATTATCAATATAACAGATGATGCCATTACAAAGTTCTGTTAAATTATGTGGTGGAATTTTTGTGGCCATACCAACAGCAATACCCATAGTTCCGCTTAAAAGAAGATTTGGTAATTTTGCTGGAAGAACTTTTGGTTCTTTATGTGAGCCGTCATAGTTAAGAATAAAATCAACAGTTTCTTTTTCTAAATCAAAAAGTAATTCTTCGGCAATGGCAGACAACTTAGCTTCTGTATAACGCATAGCAGCTGCGCCGTCACCGTCCATGGAACCAAAGTTACCTTGACCGTTGACGAGTGGATAACGCATAGAAAAAGTTTGCGCCATACGAACCATACTATCATAAACCGCTTGGTCACCGTGAGGGTGATATTTACCAAGCACCTCACCGACGACAGTAGCTGATTTACGATATTTTGCATTAGCCCGTAACCCGACATTCCACATCGCATAAAGGATACGGCGATGCACCGGTTTTAAACCATCGCGGACATCGGGCAAAGCACGAGCCACAATAACAGACATAGCATAATCAATATAACTGCTTTGCATTTCGTCGACAATAGAAACTTCACGAATTTTATCATTCGTGTCTTCGGGATTTTTTGGTTCTTTATCTGGGTCGTGACTAATCGGTTTTCTGACAAGTTTTCTTGCTTTCATAATTTAAAAATATCTGGATACTTATTGATGGTCTTGTTACTTGGTTTCTTCGGTTACAACATTATTATCTACTGTTGTAGGCACATCTGATGTTTTGACTCCGGTTGTCGTGTCTGGCACAACCGTTGTAGTGCTTGTGTCTAACTCAACTTCTGTTTTCTTTATAATGTCTTGCACATTGCTAAAAGAATCTAGAACTTCTTGTTGAGCATCAATAAAAGTTTGGCTTGTTCCGCCTGTCATCTCACCATTGATTTTGCTAAAGTTTTGGCGCAAAGCCACAAACCAACCCACAAAAATGATACCCGCTGTTAAAAACACACACAACCACAGTATTAAATATTTTGATTCTGGTTCTTTTCCCTCCATATTTTTATTTAAGACTTTTTTAGAGACTAGTGACTGGTGACTAGTGACTAGTAACTAATATTAGTCTCGTTCTAAAATTATAAATTTTGTTTCTTCTGTTGGTAGATCTTTTTTCTGGAACTTAAACTTATTCATCTTCTCTCCTTCGCTACCCATCTCCTTGCAAAAAGATTCGACACCATCAATATCAATAGTTAAACCTGGTGTTTTGTAATGCATAGGAATTACAACTCGTGGTTCAATTTGGCGCACCACCTCGGCAGCATCTTTAGCGTCGAGCGTATACTTTCCACCAACTGGAAGCAAGAGAACATCGACTTCGCCAATCTTTTCGATTTGCGCTTCAGAAAGTGTCGTTGCCAAATCGCCACAATGTAAAACACAAATATCTTCGCTCTCAATTTTATACATAGTTGATTTACCAAGTTTGGCTCCTTCTTCTTTATCATGATAACAACCGATGCCTGTTACAAACATACCACGAAATTCATATTCGCCTGGTCTGTCAACAATAAAAGGAGTTTGCTCATCTACCCCAGTGACGCCTTCGACAAAGTTATGATCATGATGGTCATGACTAACTGTCACAATATCTGCTCGTGTTTTTGGCAAACGTAAACCAGTCTCCTTATCATAAGGATCAGTTACCAAAGCAACTGGAATTCCATTTATTTTTTCTTCGAGTTGAAAGCAAGAATGGCCGAGCCACGTTATATTCATATAGTTACGAATAAGACAGTTATAATGAGCTTACGAATTACTGCCTTTCTTTGATTACTTGATTAATTGCTTACTTGATACTTGTACTATGATCCAAAAGCACCTGTATTTTATCATCCTTTTAACAAGAAGTAAACGGAAAACAAACTCCGGCCTTGACAATTACGCTATTTTCTAATAGTATTTATTTGCAGATTGACTTGCGTTGGTCTGACATTTTTGAAAGGAGTCATTTTACAATGACTAAATTAATTGATTGGAAAACGACCGAGATGGGAAAACTATTGGAGTCGGATAGCTCTATGAGCTCATTTCCAAACGTAGGTGATATTTTAACCGGTAAAGTTGTAGCAGCTTCTAAAAAAGAAGTCTTACTAGACTTTAACGGCGTTCAAACAGGTATCGTTCGTGGTAAGGAACTTTATAACGAGGCTGAGGAGTTTGCTAACTTAAAGACTGGAGACGAAGTCGAAGCAACTGTCATGGATCTAGAAAATGAACAAGGCATGCTAGAACTTTCTTTCCGTTTTGCAGGACACCAAAAAGCTTGGGCAGTTCTACAAACTTATAAGGACGAAAACAAAACTGTGTCTGCCAGAATCAATGATGCTAACAAAGGAGGCTTACTAGTCACCGTTGCTAACATCCATGGCTTTTTGCCAGTGTCCCAGCTTAGCCCAGAGTATTATCCACGCGTTCAAGGTGGAGACAAAAACAAGATCTTAGAAAAGTTAAAAACTTATGTGGGTCAAGACTTTCAAGTTAAAGTCCTTGATGCAGACGAAGAATCTGAGAAATTGATCGTCTCTGAAAAGAATGCTTGGGAAGAAGAACAAAAAGATGTTCTTAACAAGTACAATGTCGGTGACCTGATCGAAGGCACTATCACTGCGGTAACAGACTTTGGCGTGTTCGTCGAATTTGGCGAAAACCTCGAAGGCTTAATCCACATTTCTGAATTGGCTTGGCAAAGAATTGATGACCCACGCGAATTATTCGACGTGAATCAAAAAATCAAAGCTGAAATAATTAAGATTGATGGTTCTAAGATTTTCTTATCAAGCAAGAAGTTAAAAGATGATCCATGGAAAGACATCGAAAAGAAATATAAAATCGGTGACTTTGTTAGCGGTACAGTTGTAAAGACAACCGCCTTTGGTCTCTTTGTTGAACTTGATAAAGATATCCACGGTCTAGCTCATATTTCTGAGCTTTCGGAAAAAACAATTTCTAACATCGAAGATTTCTGCAAACCAGGAGAAGTCCTAAAATTCAGAATTGTTTCTATCGAACCACAAGAACACCGCCTAGGTCTTAGTCTAAAGCCAGCCGAAGAAAAAGTTGAAAAGAAAGAAGTAAAGGAAGAAGCTAAAGACGAAGTCAAAGAAGAAACAACAGAAAAAACTGAATAATCTCTCGATACAAAAACTCAGTCGCAAGACTGGGTTTTTGGTTTGCTGAACTTGTCCCTTGTCATCCTGAAATCTTTTCAGCATCTCATTCGCCATTGTCGACGATTCTTGAGATCCTGAAAAGATTTCAGGATGACAACAAAAAGAAAACCCGCACAACTCTGTAGTCATGCGGGGGAAAGACTGATCAGCAAGGTTTGAGATGATCACACTTTTGGCAGGTCTTGGCCTCGTTGGGATTGAACATGTCACACTCGGGGCAGTGCCAAGGATCGCCCGGTTCGGTTTCCAAGGGCATCTTCGACGGCTGAACGGCCGGCTTCTTCTTCGGTTCCGGCTTACTCCAAATTTCGATGGCTGTCGGAACGAACAACTTCACCCGAGTCGACTCATGAGTGGCGTCAGGTAAGCGCGAACCACTTCGAGGTCATTGATGTCGGGCTTCTCGTATGTACGCCCCTGCAAGATGTGTGTAACGGTGCCAGTCCCGTGAAGCGCGATATCTCCGACGATGAACAAGGTCACGAGGTTCGGGTCTACGATCATGCACACCTCCTATGCCTTTTTCTCGGTTTTGCCACGACCACAATGGAGACAAGTGCCCTGCTCCTCTGCATTGGATTCATCGCAGAAGACACATTCCCAGGTATGGTAAATTGCGGGGAGACGCCATGTTTCGATCGACACGGGAACCCTTATCTCTGTTCCGACCATGAAAGCTACCGACAATGTAATATCCACCCCTTTCTCGAGCGGTTGAGGAACGCATCCCTCAGACGTTAACTCAGAACGCACCTTCGCCAGACCCTGACCCTGTACATTGACGAAGCCGTTCCTGAGAAGAAACGCAACGACTGCGCTGTTCGGATTACTGAGGTCACCGACAACAAACAGATAAACGAGACCAGGATTAAACTGCATGACATCTTCTCCCAGGCAATTTAGACACCAGGACACTTTAATCTATCAATTTCTAGTGTGGATGTCAATAATAGTAGCTAAACTTTAATCAAGAAAACAAAAAAACAAGAAAACAAAAAGTTGACCATGGGGGACTTCTTGCTTCTTTGCTTTCTTGCTTTTTTGATTATAGCCACCTACTTATCTCGGTCTTGCAAAAGATTAGCATAAGTGCTATATTACAGTTACTTGAGTTAATAAATAAACTGTTTTCTGTTGTGCTGGTTTTTTGCGGAATCTGTAATTTTTGACTAAACTTAGCGAATCTAAGTCATAGCGAAACGCATATCTTCTTAATAAAAGGCCAAAATTTAGACGTACTTCATATCTCTTCTTAAACTAGAGCCGATTTGGCCTATTCCGTAAAAAAATCATTTTCACAGCAGGAACAATGTAGAATATGTTGTATCCAATTTTTATCATTGCCGGCTTGGCGCTTGGAGCTATTTCTGGATATGTAATTCGTAAAAAAGTGGCTCAAACTGAAGCCAACTCTGTCGAATCAAAAATGCATGTAATGATCGAAGAAGCCAAAAGCAAAGAACGCGAAATTCTTTTACAAGCAAAAGACAAAGCCATTGCTGTTATCGACGAAGCAAAAAAAGAAGAAGCTACCCGCAGACAAGAATCAAAAGAGCAACAACTCCGTTTAGAAAAACGCGAAAATCTTTTTGATCAAAAGTTGCTGGAACTTGAATCTAAACAAAATAAGATTTTAGAAAAGGCTAAACAGTTAGAAACAGTCAAACAAGAAATTAATGACATCAAAACTCAGCAATTAGAAAAATTAGAAAAGATTGCGCAAATGGATAAACCGGCCGCACAAGAAGTCCTTTTGCGAAATGTCCAAGCCGAAATGGAGGAGTCATTAATGAGTCGTATCAGAAAGTTAGAGACAGAAAATAGCACTCAACTAGAAGCTAAGGCTAGAACAACTTTAGTCCAAGCCATCCAACGTTGCGCTGTTTCTCATGCCGTAGAAGCCACCACGACCATCGTTGATTTACCATCAGACGAAATGAAAGGCAGAATCATTGGTCGCGAAGGTCGCAACATTAAAACTTTGGAACAACGCATCGGTGTAGAAATTGTAGTTGATGATACTCCAAACGTAATTACTATTTCTGGTTTTAGTCCTATCCGTCGCCATGTTTGCAAACGTGCTTTAGAAAAATTAATTTTAGATGGTCGCATTCATCCTGCAAAAATCGAAGAATCAATCGAAGAAGCTAAAAAAGAAATTGCGATCGAAATTAAAAAAGCTGGAGAAGACGCTTGTTATGAACTCGGTATTGCTGGGCTAGATCCAAAACTTATTCAAATTATTGGTCGCTTAAAATATAGAACTAGTTACGGCCAAAATGTTTTACAACACAGCATGGAAGTGGCTCACCTTTCTGCGATGTTAGCCGAAGAACTTGGTGCCAATGTTACTGTCGCTAAAAAAGCTGGTTTCTTACATGATATTGGTAAAGCAGTTGATCACGAAATTCAAGGTACTCATCCAGAAATTGGTCGCGACATTGCCAAGAAATTTAATCTTCCAGACGAAATCATCCAACCGATTTTAACTCACCACGAAGATAATCCTCCGACACTAGAATCTGTTATCGTTAAAATCGCTGATGCAATTTCTGGAGCTCGTCCAGGTGCACGTAAAGACACATACGAACGTTATATCCAACGTCTAGAAGAATTAGAATCAATCGCTACTCGCGAAGAAGGTGTCGAAAAAGCTTATGCCATCCAAGCTGGTCGCGAAGTCCGTGTCTTTGTCCATCCAGATAAATTGACTGACATGCAAGCACACGAAAAAGCAAAATTAATTGCCAAGAATATCGAAACTGAATTGCGTTATCCTGGAGAAATTAAAGTTACGGTTATTAGAGAGAATAGAATTGTCGAATATGCGAGATAAGTTTTAAGCGAGATAAGCGAGACAAGCTAGTTAGCGAGATAAGCAAGTGAAGCAAAAAAAAGAAGTTCTGCTGAAGCGGGGCTTCTTTTTTCATGCGTCATCTCGACAACTGCATATTGCAACTACTTACAGGAGGAGAGATCCGCGATTGACCTGTAGAGCCACAGAGAATATTTCAATTTATTATGAAAACAGGCAAAGGGATAACATTATTTTGTCTTAGCCTAAAAATTTGTTAAAATAAGATGCAGTAGAACATACCCTTATTATTTAACTCAGGTTTTTATCCCGCATACTACATCTGCAAGGATTGGTAGAGTTGGTGAAAATTCAAAAAAAATTATGTTTGTACTTCTCTCTGGTTCCATGGCCTATGACTACATCATGGACTTTCCAGATAGTTTCAAAAATCATATTATGCCGGAACAATTACACATTCTGAATGTTTGTTTTGTTGTCAATAAATTAGAGAAAAATTTTGGTGGCACTGCAGGGAATATTGCCTATACAATGAAGTTATTGGAGAGCGCTCCTATAATTCTCTGCCCTCTTGGCAATGACTCGCATGACTATGTAGAACATCTCAAAAAAAATAATATCAATTGCGAGTATATTCCAATCAATAAAGAAAAAATGTCTTCATCAGTTCAAATTACAACCGATAAAAATGATAACCAGATTTCAGCCTTTTATTCTGGTGCAGGAGATGGTGCCAAGGACCTTAGGGTGAAAAACATAAAAGAACCTCTAGCGCTGGCATTGATCTCTCCAAACCAAAAAGAGGCTATGATTAATCATGCTAAAGAATGCTTTGACCTTGGTATTCCCCTGTGCTTTGATCCTGGACAACAGATTACCGCTTTGTCAGGAGAAGAGTTAAAAACACTAATTGGACAGGCGAAGTTTCTTATTGGTAATGATTATGAAATGAAATTAATGCAGGAAAAAACTGGTTGGGATATGGCCAAAATGTTGAATCATGTTGAAGTAGTTATAACTACGCTTGGAGTAAAAGGTTCAGTTATTACTACAAAAGATAAAACTATTAAAGTGGGAGTGTGCACTCCAAATTCAGTGGAAGATCCAACTGGCGCGGGAGATTCTTATCGCGCAGGCTTTTTTTCAGCTTACCTACAAGGTCATGATTATAAAACCTGTGGTCAGGTAGGAGCAGTCGCTTCTGCGTACGCAGTTGAAAATTATGGGACTCAAAAACATAAATTCACTGTAAATGAGTTCAAGGCTAGATATGAAAAAAACTTTGGAGAAGCAATCTCTTTTAACTTAAAATAAATTATTATTAAAAAAAACTTATGAACGAGAATGACCACAAAATAGCAGATATATCCCTTGCAGAATGGGGCCGAAAAGAAATAACTATTGCTGAAAAAGAAATGGTTGGGTTAATGTCAATCAGAGAGAAATATTCTACAACAAAACCTTTCACTGGAGTAAAAATCATGGGGTCTTTACATATGACTATTCAGACAGCTGTGCTCATGGAAACATTGGTTGCGCTAGGAGCTGAAGTGCGTTGGGTATCATGTAATATTTTTTCTACCCAAGATCATGCTGCGGCTGCAATGGCGCAAGTTGGGATCCCGGTATTTGCCTGGAAAGGTGAAACTTTAGCAGAATATTGGTGGTGTACAGAGAAAGCCCTTGATTTTGGTGGCTCAGGTCCAGACATGATAGTAGATGATGGTGGAGATGCAACAATGATGATTCACAAAGGAGTTGCGATAGAAAAAGATCCTAGCCTTTTGGATATAGATTATTCTGACAAAGAAGAAGATTTGAGGGAATTAATGAAAGCATTAAAAACAAATTACGCAAAAAATCCAACTCGTTGGACAGAAGTTGCAAAAAAAGTGAAAGGTGTCTCAGAAGAAACCACTACTGGTGTACATCGCTTGTACCAAATGTTTGAAGCAGGAGAATTATTATTTCCAGCCATCAATGTAAATGATTCTGTGACCAAATCAAAATTTGATAATATTTATGGTTGCCGACATTCTGTGGTAGATGGTCTTAACCGTGCTATGGATGTAATGATTGGCGGAAAAGTTGCCGTAGTTTGCGGATACGGAGATGTGGGTAAGGGTTGTGCCCAAGCGCTAAAAGGGCAGGGTTGCCGCGTTCAAATAACAGAAGTGGATCCAATCTGTGCGTTGCAAGCTGTGATGGAAGGTTATCAAGTAAAAACAATTGAAGATACTTTGGGTGAGGCAGATATTTATATTACAACAACAGGTAATAAAGATATTATTCGAGTGGAGCACATGGAGAAGATGAAAGATCAGGCTGTAGTGGGTAATATCGGCCATTTTGATAATGAGATTCAAGTGGAAAAGTTGAATAATAGGAGCGATGTTAAAAAAATAAATATTAAACCTCAGGTTGATAAGTATGAATTTGCCGATGGCCATGAGATTTACATGTTAGCAGAAGGCCGACTAATGAATCTAGGTTGTGCCACGGGTCACCCAAGTTTTGTAATGAGTAATAGTTTTTGTAATCAAGTTTTAGCACAGCTGGATTTGTGGAAAAAAGATTATAAAGTTGGCGTTTATCGCTTGGCA
>Ga0076118_147_pt1 | contig 10785 bp, 12 predicted proteins | sample RifGroC2_FD_67675 | JGI IMG/M metagenome (GOLD analysis project Ga0076118, IMG submission 67675) | Parcubacteria bacterium GW2011_GWC2_38_7 | reverse complement strand
TGTTTAGCAATTGAGTGTTAGCAGTAATTCGTAACTTTCACAATATTTTGTTTTATTCGTAATCAGTAATTCGTAACATCCGATTTATGTAGCTATTCGTAACTTAAAAGCGGTGGTTAACTATTAATCAGGCTATTTTTTATGTCAGGACACAGCAAATGGGCAACAACCAAAAATCAAAAAGCAGCTACGGACGCTAAACGTTCCAGTTCTTTTACTAAACTCTCAAAAAACATTTCTATTGCCGCTCGCAAGGGTGGTGATCCAGATATTAACTTTTCTCTTCGTCTGGCAATCGACAAAGCCAAAGCGGGGAATATGCCCAAAGATAATATTGAGCGTGCCATTAAACGAGGTACTGGAGAATTAGACGGCGCAACTCTCGAAGAAGTAATATATGAGGGCTATGGTCCAAGTGGAATTGCTGTTTTGGTTGAGGCTGTAACTGATAATAGAAATAGAACCACCCCAGAGATCAGATCGATTCTAACACGCTCTGGTGGCTCGCTAGGTGCTTTGAATGCGGTTCAATGGATGTTTGAGCATAAAGGTATTATCCGTGTCAAAAACGAGCAAGTAATTGATAAAGATAAATTTTTAATGGAAGCAATTGATCTTGGTGCAGAGGATGTAATAGAAGAGGATGGTGGGTATACTGTTCGTTGTGAGTTTGCTGATTTCGAAAAAGTAAAACGTGGTTTGGAAATATTAGGTCTTAGCCTTGATTATGCAGAAGTAGAATGGGTGGCTAAGGATTTAGTTGAGGCCACGCCCGAGGCACAAGAAAGCGTGCATACATTAGTAGAGACAATGGAGGCGCATGATGATGTTAATGCGGTTTATACTAATTTAAAGTGAGTTACGATGCTTAAAAGTAAAATCATCCTAGGGATAGACCCTGGATATGGGATCACGGGTTACGGCCTTGTTGAGTGCGTTGGTTCTCGCCTCAAGGCTCTTGATTATGGCGTCATCGAGACTTCTAGTCATGACGAATTCCCAGAGCGTCTAAAAACTTTAAATACAGAATTATCAAAAATAATTAAAAAATATAAACCAAACCTCCTGGCTGTCGAGGATTTGTTTTTTTATAAGAACGTTACTACTGCCATGAAAGTTGCGCAGGCGAGAGGCGTGGTGATCTTGTCGGCTGTTTTAGCAAAGATTCCAATTGTTGAGTTTACGCCACTCCAGGTCAAGCAAGCGATCTCTAGTTATGGACGAGCAGGCAAAAATCAAGTTCAGCAAATGGTTAAAGTTTTTTTGTCATTAGAGACCATACCTAAACCTGATGATGCTGCCGATGCTTTAGCCGTGGCAATTTGTGCGGCCAATTCGCACCGTTTACAAAATATCATTCGTCATAATAAATAAATTTTTATATGAAGAAGCTTTTACTTATATTATTAATACTTACCAGTTGTTTTTTTGCACGTCCTTTATTTGCAGAAACTGAGTATGCTCCGGTTGTGCAAACAGAATTAAAGTTGATAGCCGAAGTTGGAGAAGACAGGAATGTTGTTTTTGGTAGACAGATTGTTTTTTCGGCTTTTAAATCGACTTTGCCCGAGAATGTAAAAAAAATAAATTATGCTTGGAGTTTTGGTGATGGGACTTATCAGTCTGGACCAGAAGTTATCCATATTTATGATGCAATCGGTGATTATAAAGTTAAGTTGTTAATAACAGCAGAGGTTGATGGTAGAAACATTCTTGCAGAGGATGAAATGAGTGTTAGCGTTAATAGCCAGGTTTTTGTTTTGGTTGTTGATCAGAGTGTTAAAACAGAACAAATTGATACTTGGAAAGAATATGCCCGCGCCCAAAAGACAGCCGTTGTTGTTGTCCGCACAGAAAATAAAGATTTAGATTTGGTGGCCGAAAAAGAATTAGTGCAAGCGCTTGTTAACCGCGAAGAAGATCTGCGCCAAGCAACAGCCATTATTGTTAAAACAGATAAAAATATTGGCCTCAGTGCTCTTCTTTCTACCATCCAAAAATTTAACGAGACACAAGCGACACTTAATTATTCTAGCTCTAAGTATGTTGTTGTTTTAACGGACGATAATTTTTTAGGTGTCTCTAGGATCGGTCAAAGCATTTATAATGTTTTACAGCCAAGCTTTGTTGTTTTAACAAGAACTTCTGCTGGGTCGGATGTCTTTAGTACATTTGACGTAGAGAAACTTTTGCAAAAATTACGCACCTCAGAAACAGATTTCCGTCTTTTGGGAGTTCATTCTCAAAGAACAATTAGTTCTATCCAGTTTTGGAATGTTTTGTCCTTCTTGGTTGGCTATATGGTTGATGAGGGTGTGCCTTTAAATTCAATCTATTTAATTTTGATTTTACCGATCATTGCAACCATCGTTGCTTTTACGAGACAAATAATTGGATTTAAATCTTTAGGTATTTATACGCCGTCTATTATTGCGGTGTTGTTCTTGTATACTGGGTTGAAGTATGGACTGGCAATCTTTTTCTTGACCTTGATAGTTGGGACCTTGGGTCGTTTGATAGCACGCAAAATTAAAATTGCCTATTTGCCTCGCATGGCCATGGTTTTGACTTTGATTTTTCTTTCTGTTTTTGCAGCCTTTGTGGTTGGCGCCTTTTTCCATAAAACTGGTTTACTAGAAATGACTGTTTTTCCAATCTTGGTTATGGTTTTGCTAACCGAGAAATTTATTTCTGTTCAAATTGAACGGGGCAATAAAGCCGCCGCTATGCTAGTTTTGGAAACCCTAGTTTTGGTTGTTGCTTGTTATTTTTTGGCTAATTGGCAGATGTTAAAAACATTTGTTTTAAGTTATCCAGAAGTAGTTTTGTTTACATTATTAATTAATTATCTGGTTGGAAAATGGACTGGTTTACGATTGTTCGAAATGTATCGTTTTAGAAAGGTTATAAAAAATGTTGAATTGGCTGAAAAAAAGTAGTTTAGTTTTGGGTATGAATGCCCGGAATTTAAATTTTATTAAACCTAATAATCCTAGGTCAGCTATTAAAATTGTTGATAATAAGCTTAGAACAAAAAGAGTTTTAGCTAAAAATGGAATTCCGACTTCTAGCTTGATAGGAAAAATTGCAAGTCGTAGTGAGTTTTATAAGTTTGACTGGGCTAATTTACCAGCAAGTTTTGCGCTAAAACCAAATCGTGGTTTGGGTGGAGAAGGGATTATGGTTACTTTTGGTCGCAAAAAAAATGGTAAGTGGGTTTTGCCTAACGATAAGGAAGCGACCTTGCCAGAGATTATGATGCGCGCACTTAATATTTTGGATGGAGATTACTCTATGTCTAGTAGCCCGGACAGCGCTTTTTTTGAGGAACGTTTAAAAATCCATCCTGTTTTTAAGTTATATAGTTACAAGGGTATCCCAGATATTAGAGTGATCGTTTATAACAAAGTACCAATCATGGCGATGTTGCGTTTACCGACCAAAAGATCAAACGGTAAAGCAAACCTCCATAAGGGGGGTATTGGGGTTGGCATTGATATTACTTCTGGCGTTACTACTTACGCTATTCAAGATGATTCTATGATAGAAACCTTACCTGACATTCGTCTTCCATTAAGAGGTCTTAAGATTCCGTTTTGGGAAGAAATTTTAAATTTGGCCATTCAGTCTGCCACAGCTTGTGGTTTAAATTATACTGGAGTTGATATTGCTATTGATAGAGAAAAGGGGCCAGTTATTTTAGAATTAAATGCTCGGCCAGGATTATCAATCCAAAATGCAAATATGGCAGCCTTAAAAGATCGTCTCCTCCGCGTTAAAGGTCTAAAAGTAACAACAGCAAAAAGAGGTATTAAGTTGGCCAAGGAGCTTTTTGGAGGAGAGATTGAAGATGAAGTAGAAGAATTGACTGGGCGTAAAGTTTTAGGCATTATAAACAAGGTTAAAGTAAAGGATAAAGAGGGTAATTGGATTGAGGTTGAGGCAAAGATAGACACAGGCGCTGGCATTAGTTCTATTGATGAGGACTTAGCCCGTCAATTGGGTTTTGGTGAGGCCGTTGATTTTTATCAAGGCTTTAACCTGAAGAATGTGATGACTAAAGAAGAGGTAGATGAGCTTAGTAAAAATAAGGTTTATAAGGCACTTAGAAAGCATCCAGATATAGTTCAAGTGGTTAAAACATATAGTAGTCATGGTATTTCTTATAGAATAGAAGTTCCAGTCAAGGTTCAGTTGTCGGGAGTTGAGTTTAGTTCCAATGTTTCAGTTATTACGCGCGAACATCTCCAATACCCGATGATTATTGGCCGACGCGATTTAAAAAAGTTTTTAATTGATCCGACCAAATAAGATATGGTTAATTATAAAAAAACAGTTCAAGATTTAACAAAAATATACGAAGATAATATTTGGAATCTTTCGCTTGCTTCTTTGGGACATTATTTTGCTCGTCATCATGCTGTTTATGGTTTACTTAAATATCAACGTTTAGTAGCTTGGAATATTTATGTGGGATATTTCTCTCGTTTGGAAAAAAACCTGCACATTTTTATTGATAACAAAGAAGGCGAAACTAAGTATAAGGGAACTAAACCCAAAAAAAAGCGCAAGTTGATGCGTTATAAATTTTACACTCAAAATCCTGCGACCTTATTTTTTGATAAATTTTTAAATGAGTGGTTCTACGTTGTTAAATTTGGTTTATTAGATAAACTTCCTAAAGAATTAATTACAAAGGCCTTTTCAAGGCTTAAAAAAATAAATTTCGAAAAAATTTATTGCACAAAAGAAGCCGTCAACCAAGATAGTTCGTACTTGTTTAATGCGGTCTTTTTTTTAAAGCATTTAAATATAAACAAATCAGTAGCTGGTAAATGCGAAAAACTGTTGAAGCAAATATACTTAGGCTCGCAATTGGATTTGAGCAAAATCTCAAAGGAAGAGTATCAGTCTTTTGTTTATAGTATGACGCATATTATTATTGCTGATTCTAAATATTATCAGAGGTTTGTTAGCGGGCACAAATGGATCATTGATTATTTTGTAAATAACATAGAGATGATAGTAAATCGCACAACGCTAGACATTTTGGCTGAAGTTGGTTTATGCTTGCGCTTGTGTCGGCAAGATAAAAAATATGTGCGTTTAATAGAGTCAATTAAAAAACAACTTGTGGCCAAGATAAAATGGCAGAAGCTTGCTACTGATACAGAGTATTTGCACAAAAGGGAACACACAAATAGTATTTTGATAATGCTCCTAGCAGACAACAAGAAATTTAACGCACCGTATAAGTTGTCAAAGAATGATATTTTTTAGAATATGATTAGTTAGGATTATAATATTAAGATAATAAGTTGATATAACATATGTCAATTACTCAACTCCACGTTGTTCATCATCGCCCGCCAGTGGGACATAAGAACAAGCGCCAAAGAATTAAGAGGATAATTAAAAGACTTTTTGTTTTTGGTGTTGTTGTATTTTTGCTTTTTTGCATATATTTGATTGGCGCTTTTGCTTGGTATTCTCGATCACTGCCAGATCCAAATAAATTAACCGAACGGAACTTAGCTCAAAGTACAAAACTTTATGATCGTAAGGGCGAACTTTGGTGAAGCTAGAAGAAATTCCTTTGTATGTACAACAAGCCACTATTGCGGCCGAAGATAGATATTTTTATGAACATGGTGGTTTTAATATTATTGCCATGATTAAAGGTGCTATTATTGATCCTTTGATGGGCAAAACTGCTCGAGGTGGATCTACCTTGACTCAACAATTTGTAAAAAATTCTATTTTGACAAACGAACGTAAGGTTTCGCGTAAGATCAAAGAACTTCTTTTATCTTATAAAATAGAAAAATCTTTTTCTAAAGATGAGATCTTGCAGATGTATTTAAACGAGATCCCTTATGGTTCTGTCGCTTATGGGGTTGAGTCAGCGAGCCAAACATTCTTTGGCAAAAAAGTAAAAGATGTGACTCTTGCTGAGGCAGCGATACTTGCAGCACTACCAAAAGCACCGAGCTATTATTCTCCATATGGTAGTAATTTAGATCGTTTGCTTGGACGGCAACAGTATATTTTAGATCAAATGGCTGATTTAGAATACATTACTCAAGCCGAGGCTGATACAGCTAAAAATCAAGAAGTTAAATTTGCTTTAAAACGCGAATCTATTATTGCTCCACATTTTGTCATGTATATAAAAGAATTGTTGAGTGAAAAGTTGGGCGAAGATTTAGTCGAACGTGGAGGGTTAAAAGTAATTACAACTTTGGATTTAGACAAACAAAAAATTGCGGAAGAGGCTGTTGTTAAAGGCGTTGATGATCGTGGTGTAAACCGGTGAAATTTTGGCCATGGTGGGATCGCGGGATTATTTCGATAGCAAAAATGATGGCAATGTTAATGTGACAACTCGTTTGCGTCAACCGGGCTCATCGATTAAGCCATTGGTTTATGCGGCCGCCTTTAAACAAGGCTATACACCAAACACTGTTTTGTACGATATTAATACAACTTTTAAAACAGACACGGTAGATTACAATCCGCGTAATTATGATTTAAATCAACATGGACCTGTGACGATGAGAAAAGCGCTCGCAGGATCATTAAATATCCCGGCTGTAAAAACTTTATATCTTGCAGGGATTAAAAATGTTATCGACTTTTTAGAGTTGATGGGGTACACATCATTCGAAGATCGCAGTCGCTTTGGGCTTTCGCTTGTTTTGGGTGGAGGTGAGGTTAGAATGATAGAGCATACAGCCGCTTATGCAACTTTTGCTAATGAGGGAGTCGCAAATCCAGTCACTGGGATTTTGCGAGTAGAAGATAGCAAGGGCAATGTTCTAATGGAATTCGAAAAACGCGATAGACGTGTTCTCGACGAAAACATAGCCAACATTATGAGTAATGTTTTATCAGATAATGATGCACGATCCTTTGTTTTTGGACCACAGAATAATTTGATTTTATCAAACCGTCCAGTGGCAGCAAAAACTGGGACGACTAATGATTATAAAGATGCTTGGACCATGGGTTATACTCCATCTTTAGTTACAGGGGTGTGGGTTGGCAATAATGATAGTACAGAAATGAAAAAAGGAGCTGATGGATCTGTAATTGCGGCGCCAATTTGGCGCGAGTATATGGAAAAATCTTTAGCCGGATCTTTGATCGAGGGTTTTCCTCCAGCCGTTATAGATACAACAGGGAAGCCGGTTCTCGATGGTGTTTTGGCTGAGGAAACAATAGTCAAAATCGATAAGTTTACCGGTAAGCTCGCTACAGCAGAAACTCCGGAAAGCGCTGTCGAGGAAAAAAAGTTTTACAATGCACATGATATTCTCCAATATGTTGTTAAGGAAGATCCGCGCGGACCAGTTCCGTCAGATCCAGCGAAAGCTGATCCCGCTTATGTCCAATGGGAAGCTGGGGTTAAGGCTTGGGTAGAATTAAAACAAGCCCAACATAAAGAGGGAGAACCAGAATTTGTTTATGATTCTGTGCCAACAGAAACTGATGATGTGCATACTGTCGCCAATAAACCTTTTGTTTCAATCAATTCTCCAACCAATGGACAAACAATCGACGCCGGAGTTTTGCAGGTTTATGTTAATGCGTCCGCTCCACGTGGAGTTAGTCGTGTTGAATATTATTTAGGTTCTAGAAAAGTCGGAACAGTTAGTACCTCTCCATATACTTTAAATCTCCCATTGAATAGTTTTTTCATGAAAGGTACCAGACAACTCCGCGCTGTTGTTTATGATGACGTCGACAACTCAAGTGAATCAAGCGTTAGCATTAATATTAATATCAGTAATATTTCTGAGCCGAATATTTTGTGGCAAAATATTAACAATGTTAATTTAAAAGCTAGTTCTTTCCCATTTACAGTCAAGGCACAATTAACAGATTTACTCTCTAGCCAAAAAGTTGATTTGTATTTACGTAATCAAGATTCCGGTACTGTAAATTTTTTGGGTGCGATGATATTGCCGGAAAATAGTGGATTGGAAATGGTGATTCCGACGTTGGCTTCTGGAACCTTCACCATTTATGGAGAAATTATTGATCCTTTGGGTACTAAATATAAAACTTCAACAGCTAGTTTTTCAGTGGAATAAAAAATGTACGGATTGTTTATTCGGAAGGTAGGGACAGGTCGCGACCTGCCCCTACCGTCCGCGTTGTTCCGTACATTTTTTATTAAAAATAACGACCGGTCCCGTAGTGCGGGGTCGGCCGTGGTGGTCACTCGTGAGGTTCGAGCAGAATGAACATCGGCACTTCGTTTGATGTTGGAATCAAGCAAAGCTTGGTTCCATGCATCTCGTGCTTGTAGATCGCTTTTCTTTCTGCTTCGCTCCGAGAGTTGAAAACGAATCCGGCTGTTTCTTCTTTGTCGTCCTCGTAGACACGGATGTAGAGGAGATCAAGTTCAGCGTTTTTGATCTCAGGGGGAAGCTTGATCGTAGTCTCTGCAAGTCGCGCTGGCGTAAGGATCCCTGCGATAGTGACCAGTCGTCCAGGGCAGGAGTTGCTTGTTCTGGGACTACCGGCAAGGTAAGAGGCAAACCAGTAAATCAAGAGCATTGCAATGATTCCACCGATAAAGCCTATGCTGACGCTCAGACGGTTGTCTGGTCTCTTGTCAGGCTTGCACATGATTTTGCACCTCAACCTTGTTTTCTAACAGGACAGCTTATCTTATTATAATACATTAAAGTTGTCAAGCATAAAAAATAACGTGTAAAGGTGAAATAGAAATGTCCTACTTTGGGTTATTTAGAAATGTCCTCTTTGGACATTTTGGTTAGTGTGTTAAATAAGCTAAAAAGCTACTTAATAACAAGACTGTTTAGCTAAAACTGTATGTGCCGAAGATTTTGGGATAACCCACAAAGCATTGGCTTTTCGACTATTAATCTTTACTTGTCTTTTTGGTAATACATGGTAATTAAGATTTTTCCCACGTAGTCTAAAGTTCAAGGAACCCTCCGGTCTGTCTTCCGCAATTACTACATCTCTCTTACATATAGTGACTGGTTGGACTTTTTCAAGTTGGTACTGTTCTGTGTTATGGCAAATGGTAAAATCATTCCTGACTACTCTGGTGTTTTGTCTAGAAAAGATAGAGTCTAATTTTCTTTTCTCCAGTTCATTTAACTTTTTATGTAAATTCGCTTTACTTCGAGCTTCTACCATAAATTTGGCATTAAATTTTGGTAAAAACTCTTTTTCTAGAAATTCATTAGCTTCTTTAACAGAAGAAATGTTTTGTAAGCGCAACTCTTTAATTAAGCGATCCTGCAATGTGTAAAACACATTTTCCACACGACCTTTAGCTTCCGGACTGTGGGCGTGAATCACTCCAATATTTAATTCCTTCATCGCTCGTTCAAACTGTGTTAAGGTGTCTGGGTTTTCTTTCGCTAACTTGTGATTCATCGAATATGTACTGAATCTGTCTACGTAAATAGCATTTGGCTTACCCCTTTGTTCAATATATTCTCGCCAGAAGTTAAAGGTTGGGAAGACTCCCTCGTGCTCATCAAATTTAGCCCAAATTTCACTGTCAGCGTCATCAATGCACAAAAGTAAACAACAATTCGCTCCTCTATCCTCAAACCAATACTCGTATGATCCGTCATACTGTAAAATTTCTCCTTTGTGAGCTTTTCTTTGTCGCCATTCTCGGTGAATCTCTTTTTTCTTTTTTTGCGTCTTCCAGATTCCTTCTTTGATCATTAGGTTTCTAATCGTCCCTTTATCTCGTGTTATCTTATCCCTCTCATTCAACTTCTCAGTCGCCAGTAATGGACCAAAGTCATAATAATTTTCTTTAATTAAACTAATAATTCTCTCTTTCTCTTCGTCCGGAATACGACGATTCCCTGGTTTCCCACGATGAGCATGAATTAAACCCTTGATGCCTTCTTTAATCACTTTACCTTTGAGTCGTCGAATATGACGGATTGTGTAACCTAACAAGTCGGAAGCTTCTCTGCCATCTAATTCCTGACTGATTACTTTTTTAATAATATCATAGTTTTTGACCTCTTTTTGAGACATAGTAATGTTGCCGTCCATAGTGGTTTTAACGCTTAGTTTAGTTAAATAACTAAGCACCTTACCACATCAGGGAGGACATTTCTATTTCTCTCTACTAGGACATTATCATATAATTTTCACAGCATAAAAAATAACGACCGGCTTCGCTGGGGAAGTCGGTCGTGGTTCTTGAGTCGTTGCGACTAGTCGTAGGCGCCACCATTCGTAGGTGGCGCAGGGAGAATCTTCAAGAGAGGGAAGATGACGAGGGCTCCTAGGACGATCATGACGACCGACCAAGCTATCTTTAACGGCCAGAGCAAGGTCATCCAAAAGAGGTATAACTTTCTGTAGAACTCTTCGTCGGTTGCCAGTAGCACCAAGGGGGCGCCATGTCCATCGATCGACTTACCATTTGGGATGGATCTTAGTGGGGAAAAAATTTCTCCGTACCTTTCGATCCTGCAGAAGGTAGTGATCGGAACGAGAAGCATCATTCTCCAGTTTATCCAGATTTCGAAATCGGTACTTTGCCATCGGGGACAGATGGTTCTGTTGTACTTAACGACACGAATGCTCTTGCGTCCCAGGATATAGCCAAAGAGCAGGTAAGCCATAACTCCGGAAATCAACATCGCGACTTCAGTGCAACACATGGAAACCTCGAGTTAATAGACAAAACGGTGGGGCTAAAAACTCAATTTTATGCCATAATATAGCTAAATAATTCACTTAAAATACATATGCTTTCAAAAAAAGTGT
>Ga0076118_148_pt1 | contig 10798 bp, 14 predicted proteins | sample RifGroC2_FD_67675 | JGI IMG/M metagenome (GOLD analysis project Ga0076118, IMG submission 67675) | Parcubacteria bacterium GW2011_GWC2_38_7 | reverse complement strand
ATAACAACCAAAATTTACATAAAAAGCCGGTAATTTGGCGAAGAATTAATAGTCAAAACAAGATTTTGTGTCATTATTGTGGTTTTTCAACGCTCTCACGGTCAATCGTCATTGCGAGTCCACTCTGGGCAGGATGTTTACCCTGTATCCAAACGATAGTTTGTGGTACGGGGAAGCAATCTCCCATAACAAAAATGCCTAAAACTATTTACCAATTGTGAGATTACTTCGTAACTATTTTTAGATTCTTAACTGATTTGTAATAAAAAATTTCCCCCAACCAGTTGTCTAGTCAGGGGATTGAACCTTACGGCGTCGACACTGGCTCTTCGCCGGTGTAAATTTGCGAACCGTCGTCGAGGGGCTCTTCGTCGGCTGGTTGGGCTTCGATGTTGTAGAGCGGATTGTCATCATCGTTTCTACCTGTGCCACTGAAACCCAAGCCCCAACCACTGCCCGGCTTTCGCTTCTCGATCACACACTTGAACTTGCCACACCTGTGACGGCCCTCTTCGAATTCCTGGCCCTTCGACGTCTTCGTCTTTGACTGAACCTTTTTCACTCCAGGAAGGTCAGGATCGCGAAAGCGCAACTTCTCGACTTCTTCGATCGTTGTCCCAAGACTCCTCAGATCATACGGGGACTCAGACATAAGAGCGATGAAGGCATCAACAGTGCGCGTCGACTCAGGGTACGTGAACTTTTCGGCGCGCAGATCCTTAAGACATTGCAAGAGCAGACGCTTGTACGCAAGATCACGCAAGTATTGCGCTTCCTCCATGGTCGGCGGACCGAACTTGTAAATCTCTTGCGTGGGAATCGCATTGCCGGTCTGCGCCCGCTCGTAAGCGACTCGCGCAACCAGATCACGCACCTCCGTCCACCGATCCACGTCATACGACGGGAAGTAGTAGAGGTAAAGGAGAGCATACTCCAGTTGCTTTGCATGGTACGAAAGCAAATACGTCTTGAACTCCGGCAGGAGAGGATCTCCCAATTCTTCTCGCGCAAATGATTCGCGATTCTTCGATTCATCATCCGGCACAAGACCATCAGGGAAATCCTGCATATACTCGTTGATCTCGTACGCACGAAGGTGCAGGTTAACAGCGTTCTTCACAAAAGCGAACTGACTCTGCGGGATGATCTTTTCGCCGGTGTAAGTGTCATCCTCGTAGGTCTTGTACTCGTAGTCGAACGTGCTGAGAGCTCCGCTGATACTTACCAGTTTCCTATAACCGAGAGAAGAGAGGTCCTCAGGAATCGCCTTGAAGAACTCGACCCACTCCGCGTCGCGAGGGTTGAAGGTCGGCTCAGATTCAGCCTTCGAATTGTCCAGCACTCGACTAAACACCAACAGGAGAATTACCACAAAGATACAGAGAGCGGGAACAATTGCCTTCCATGGAGCAACCGGCTGAGGCAGTTGACGCGTCACGGGATCATTCATGAACTCACCTCAAAAAAGTTGTTGAGCACAGACTGTCCCTAAGGACCTCCTATAATAGCTAAGGATAATCAAAAAAGCAAGAAACCCCGCTGCTCGCGAACCCCGCTGCTCGCGAGAGGCGGGGGAACGGCGGGGAAAGCAAAAAGGTGATCATGGAATACTAATTGCTTCTGTTTTTGTTTCGTGTGACTGCAAATCTAAGTTGTTAATCATATTAATCAGGGTAATCATGAAAATCATAGCAAAAAAAGCCCCCAACCAGCTGTCCGGTTGAGGGAACGATCTATTCGCACGTGTTCCTCGACTCCGCGAGCGAGAAGACCATATCAAAGGAGTTGTGCCGTTGCTTGCCGAGCTCATGAGCTTCGACACTCCACGCACCACGACGACCATTCGAATGGACAGAGACAACTCGGATCGATCCGTAGTAGTCTCGAATAAAAAAACGATTTCGATCCTCTGATCCACGAATCAGCGGACCTCTTTGCGTTGCCGGTTGTTGCGCCAGGACAAAACGCAGTTCATCGAGTGTTGTTAGTGCGACTGGTGCACCGGCCTGCTCCATCAGGAAGTTTTTGACTTCGTCATCACTCGCGGTCTTAAGCAACCTGGAGACCACGATGCGAGAACCCTGTGTTGGATATAGCTCAATGCCAAAGAAGCACTCACGAAAGAAATGATCCACTGACGAAAGTCCAAGGCCTTCAGCCTCAGCTCCATTCGTCACAAACACTTCAGAAGCGCATTGTCGTATTTTCCTCGGCGGAACCAAGATCATATCAACTTGAGAAAGGAGTGGCAGTGTCATTCTCTTCCTCCAAAAAAGTGTTTCCCTTTCTTGACGAAATTCACAGCTTCTTCTTTCCGTCCAACCGAGCAATCTTGCGCAGAGCCAAGACTTCTAGACGCTTGATGAAGGATTCTGTCGCCCGAGAATCAAAAGGCGGAAAACCTTCGGGCAACGGCAACTGGTACTTAAGATAAAGAGCCACAGCTTCTTTCTCGGTAAGCCCCGCCCTAGCAAACAGTTCTTCTGCGTTGTTTACCGTAATCTGTTGCATTGTCTTTCTCCTCCTATTATGCCAAGGGAGTTTGTTGATCCTGTCCAAAGGGGACACTAAAAGTTACCAAAACAAGGAGTTTCTGTCAACCTCCCCGCGCGTAGCGTCATTGCGAGTCCGCTCTGGGCAGGACGACGCAATCTCCCAATCCCCCTCCATAATGTCCTGCAAACCATAATCTCAGGCCTCACTTGAACTTTTTCCTAAAATAAGCTACTATTTCGATGAACTAATCAATAAATAATTATAAATCGGGTTAAGCCTATTTTTTTCGTTTAACTCAATAACTAACACTATGCCACTACCATCCTTTAGACGGAACAAATCACATGTCCGTCGACGTCGTTCTCATATGGCGCTTACGGTTGAAAAACCAAATGTTTGTGAAAAATGCGGAGCTCCAGTCAAACAACACATCGCTTGCGCTGCTTGCGGTGACTACAAAGGACGTAAAGTTGTACAAACAAAAACTGACGTTACTTTAAAGCGTGACGAAAAACGCAAGAAGCAAGAAGCAAAAGACAAAGAAAAAATGTCTTCTTTGAAGAATAAATAAGCGAGACAAGCAAGATAAGCAAGATAAGTTCTAAGCAATTCTTAAGCTGGCTTAACTTGCTTACTAGCTTATAACTTAAAACTTACTATGGATACAACAATCATCATCGCTCTTGTCGCTGCTGTGATTTCAATTGTCTTTGGTATTATTTTAACTAGAAACATTTTAAAACTCAGTTCTGGCAATGAAAAAATGCAAGAAATTGCTAAGGCTATTCAACAAGGCGCGCGCGCTTATTTGAATCGCCAATACAAAACAATCGCTGTTATCGGCGTAATTGTTTTCATCTTACTTTGGATCTTTATAAACTTTACAACCGCTATTGGGTTCGTAGTCGGCGCTGTTTTATCGGGCTTAGCTGGGTTCATTGGTATGAATGTTTCAGTTAGAGCAAACGTTCGTACAACTGAAGCCGCCAAGCAAGGTTTAAAGAAAGCTTTAGATGTCGCTGTTAAAGGTGGTTCAGTCACTGGCCTGTTAGTCGTTGGTCTTGGCCTACTTGGTGTTGCTGGTTTTTATGCAATTACAAAAGATATTCATGCTTTAATCGGTCTTGGTTTTGGTGGAAGTTTAATTTCAATCTTTGCTCGTCTCGGCGGTGGTATTTTCACCAAGGCAGCGGACGTTGGTGCTGACTTAGTTGGTAAGGTTGAAGCTGGAATTCCAGAAGATGACCCACGCAACCCGGCTGTTATTGCAGATAATGTTGGCGATAATGTAGGCGATTGCGCTGGTATGGCAGCTGACCTTTTTGAAACTTACGCTGTGACTGCTGTCGCCACTATGTTCCTTGGATTTTTAACATTTGGAGCATCTAGCAATGCTGTTGTTTATCCATTATTACTTGGTGCAATTTCCATTGTTGCTTCTATTATCGGATTGTTCTTCATCAAATTAGGTTCTAGAAAAAATATCATGGGCGCTTTGTACAAGGGTTTAATCGCGGCTGGTGTTTTAGCATCTATTGGTTTTTACCCAGCTACAAAATGGCTCATGGAAGGCAATGGAATGTTTTCTGTCATGAATCTTTTCTTCTCATCATTAATTGGTCTTGCTGTAACAGGCGCTTTAATTGTTATCACAGAATATTACACTTCAAAAAGTTACAAACCCGTAAAAGATATTGCTCAAGCTTCAACTACAGGACATGGAACTAATGTGATTGCTGGTTTAGCAGTTTCATTAAAATCAACAGCCCTTCCAGTTCTAGTAATTTGTGCTGGCATTCTCGGCGCATATTATTTCGCTGGCATTTACGGTATTGCAGTTGCTGCTATGGCTATGTTATCAATGACTGGTATCATTGTAACGATTGATGCTTACGGTCCAATTACAGACAATGCTGGTGGTATTGCAGAAATGGCTGGATTACCAGAAGAAGTTCGTAACATTACAGATCCATTGGATGCTGTTGGTAATACAACTAAAGCTGTTACTAAAGGATATGCTATTGGTTCTGCTGGTTTAGCAGCTATCGTCCTCTTTGCTGATTATACTTATGCTTTTAAAAACTCTGGAACAGAATTAGCTTTTGTTCTAAGCGATCCAAAAGTTTTAGTTGGTTTATTTATCGGTGGATTATTACCATATTATTTTGGTGCGTTAACTATGCAAGCCGTCGGAAAGACTGCTGGTAAAGTTGTAGAAGAAGTTCGTAGACAATTCCGAGAGATCAAAGGTATCATGGCTGGCGAAGCAAAACCAGATTATGCTAGTTGCGTTGATATCGTTACTAAGGCTGCCATTAAACAAATGATAATTCCTGCTTTGATTCCAGTTGTAGTTCCAATTCTTGTTGGTGTACTTCTTGGGCCAGTGGCTCTTGGTGGATTATTAGTTGGTAGTATTATCACTGGATTGTTTGTCGCTATCTCTATGACTACTGGTGGTGGTGCTTGGGACAATGCTAAGAAATATATCGAAGATGGTAACCATGGTGGCAAAGGTTCTATGGCGCACCAAGCAGCTGTTACTGGCGACACTGTCGGCGATCCTTACAAAGACACAGCCGGCCCTGCCATCAACCCAATGATTAAAATTTTGAACATTGTTGCTTTACTCATTGTTGGTTTGATCATCAAACTCTGGATGTAAATAAAACTTAAACGATCTCAAAAGACTCCGCGGTTGCGGGGTCTTTTCGTTTCTCTCTCAACCTTAATTCTATTCCTAAATTCTTTTGCTTAATTCTTCCTTTATCAGATACAAAAATGAGGCAAAGTCAAAGAATTTATAATTAAGAATAAAAAAAAATAGCCCCCGCTGTTTGCGAACAGCGGGGGAGAAGAGTGTCCAAGTACAAAGACCCCAAGGGTCATGGCTGCATGGAATTGCGGGAGAAGACGCGCCCGCTCTCGTCCCAGTAGCCGTTGTCGATCTCATAGGCACGGACGATCCAGCCGCTGTCAAACCAGAGGACGCGGAGGGCGCGCAGAACTCTGTCAGAACCACGAACATAAAAGATGTTCGCTTTACCTTTATTGAGGAATGCGTCTCTACCGCCGTATTTCTGTTGCTCTATGAGCCACCAAACTTCACCGAGCGTTACTTCGACGTTGGCTTCACCACCGAGTTCGGCGATGATGTCTTTGTCGAACATTCTCTTCGTCAACGTGTGGGATCTGAGCGTCGAACCAGCATGTGCTTTTACGATCATCTTCCCGAACCACGCCGTAAAATTGCTTTTTCTTCTTGAAGCGATCACTGACCAAGAAAGTCTCAGTCAGGGCCGGCACCGTGGTGGTACCTACGAACGTAAGCGAAGGATTCCTTGCCGTTTGAACAGACGACTTACCTTGCTCTTTCGGAACCAGCACACCGCGACGGGCGTTGACTTCTGCCAACACAGCAGGAACATGCTCCTTCGACACATCAGCTAGCAATTCAAGAATCCTTTGCACGAGCATTTCCCTGTCCATGGGTTTCCTCCCAGTTGATTGAACTACGGCTCTCCCTTACACGAGAGAAAAGATTAACATATAGAAATACTTATGTAAAGACAAGTCTTGTTTTTTGGCTAAGATATGCTACAATTGACGAACATTATTAATGACTAAATATCTATGAACGTCACTAAAAAAGAATTACCTAAAAAACAACTAGAACTCATTTTTGATCTAAGTGTCGAAGAACTTAAGCCTTTTGTTGATAGCGCCACTCAAGAAATCTCGAGCGAAAAGAAGATTAAAGGCTTTCGCCCAGGCAAAGCTCCTTACCAAACTGTTGTGAACGAAGTTGGAGAAATGACTATTTACCAACGCGCTGCTAATTTGGCTATTACCAAAACATATTTTGATTATGTTGAAGAACAAAATATCGAAGTGATAGATCAACCTTCTATCGACCTTTTAAAATTAGCCCCAGGCAATCCTTTCCAATTTAAAGCTGTGGTTTCTTTACTACCACAAACAGAAATGTGTGATTTTTCTAAGATCTCAGTCCCAGCTTTAGAAGCAATCAAAATCGAAGACAAAGACATAGAAAAAACTTTAGAAGATTTACGTCGCATGCGCGCCAAACAAGTTTTGACTGATGCTGTTTCTAAAAAAGGTGACATGATCGAAATTGATTTTGATACTTACATAGACAATGTACCGATAGAAAATGGTTCAGCTAAAAAACACAATCTAGTTATTGGCGAGGGATATATGATCCCAGGCTTCGAAGAGAATTTAATTGGACTCAAGAAGGATGATGTTAAAGAATTTGAATTAGCTTTTCCCAAAGAATACCACGAAAAATCTTTAGCCGAGAAAAAAGCTACATTTAAAATTAAAGTTCATGCTGTTTACGATGTCCAATTGCCAGAAATGGATGATGAGTTTGCCAAAGGTCTTGGTTTAGAGACTATGGACAATGTTAAAAAACATATCAAGGCAAATTTAGAACGAGAAAAACAAACACAAGTAGAACAAAAACAAGAGTTGGACATTATTAATGCTCTAATTGAGAAATCTAAGTTCGAAGATATCCCAGAAGTGTTAATCAATCAAGAAGTTCATAAAATGATTCATGAGATGGAAGACAATCTGCAACGACAAGGTATGGACTTTCAACATTATTTAGAACACATCAAAAAAACAGAGTCTGATCTTAAACTCGAATTTGTACCAGATGGAATTAAGCGAGTAAAAACAGCTTTGTTTATGCGAGCTTTTGCTAAAAAAGAAAATATCGAAGCAACCGAAAAGGAAATCCGCGACGAACTTGATAAAACATTGGCAAGCTATAAATTAAATCCAAACTACGCGAATGAGATTGCTCGTATAGAAGAAAACCTCAAATCAGAAAATGCTTACCATTACTTTGGCAATTTAATCGCCAATCGTAAAACAATGAAGCGTTTAAAAGAATTACTAGTCAAATAACTTCCTCAAAAAGTAGCCCCCATCGTTTTGCGAGGCACACACCGATTAAATATTTTGAATTTGTGCAGAAGCAATCTCCAATTCGGATGCTAAGCAATCATAGTTTATCTGCTGACAATGATTACTGAACAATGATTTACAGATTGCTTCGTCGGTAGAGTAGTTTTAGCTACGCCTCCTCGCAAAACGAATGGAGATCAGCAATTCGTAACCATTCGTAGATTAGTAGCTGATTCGTAATTCGTAATTTATGAAGATAGCCATCTGCTCCGACTCGCACGACAACCTAGTCAACATTTCAAAATTTCTACATTATTGCAACATGAATGATGTGGAAACTGTTTTGCATTGCGGAGATTGGTGCGCGCCATCAACTTTAAAATATTTCAGAGAAAATTTTACTGGACTTCTTTATGGCGTTTATGGAAATGTTCACGACGAAGATAAAGTCATGCGCAAAATTGCCGAAGAACAAAAAATTATTATTAAGGAAGATAAATTAGAACTCGAGATCGATGGCATCAACATGATGATTACCCATTACCCAGAAACTGCTCAAAAAACTGCTCTTATCAACAAATATCACATGATTTTTTACGGTCACGATCATAAACCCTGGAAGGAAGTGATCAGCAAAACATATATCATCAATCCCGGAACTCTCGCCGGCATGTTTTACAAATCTACTTTTGCCCTGTATGATACTCAGTCACGCAAATTAGACCTTGTCCTCCTCGACGAACTCAAACAATAAACGCTGGTAGTGACATGTCGAGACTTGTCACTACGCAATAATCCATACCTATGCTATTAGAGATCAACCCCCACAACCCCGAATACCCAAAAATCAAACAAGTCGTCACAAAGCTCAAGCAATGTGGCGTGATTGTTTATCCGACAGACACCATCTACGGACTTGGTTGTGATATTTTTTGTCCAGAAGCGATTGATCAAATTTATAAAATCAAACAGAAAAAGGCGACCGGTTTTAGTTTTATTTGTTCTGACTTAAAAGAAATTGCCAAATATGCTCATGTTTCTGATGTTGCTTATAGAATAATGAAAAAAGTTTTACCTGGTCCATATACTTTTGTTTTTAAATCAACGAAACTTGTTCCCCAACGACTGATTCCAGAAAAGAAAACAGTAGCGATTAGAATCCCAGACAACGCCATCTGCTTAGAAATCGTAAAACAACTAGGCCATCCAATAGTCTCAACTAGCGTTAATATTACTGGCGAACCATACTATTCTGATCCACTCCAAATCGAACAAGAGCTCGGTTCTCAAGTAGATGTTATAATCGATGCTGGCCTCCTCGAGAACGATCCTTCAACTGTAATAGACTTTACAACCGACAAACCAACTTTGATTAGACAAGGCAAAGGTTCAACTGAGTTTTTGGATATTTAATTTTTTTATATGCGTACGCTCGTCTTTGAAGGAAAATTTGGCTATTTAAAAAGAAAGATTAACTTGGGTACTGTTGTTTTATGTCACTTTGAAGACTCAGATAACACCAGGTTGTTATTTAAAGCTGCCAGAAAATTTGTAAAAATATCCAGTGGCAGTTTAATTCTTGTCCCATTTACTCATCTATTCGAAAAATGTGCCAATAAAGAAAAAGCATCTCAACTATTTGCTAAATTCACTGGTGAGTGTACCAGACTCAAACCATCCGAGGTTACAGTAATCCCTTTTGGAATCGAAAAAGAATTTATCCTATATGCACCAGCAAAAGATTCTGCTATTAAATTTATGAAATTCTAGAATATGGACAATTCAGACAAAATAAAAACTTTTTACGAAGACTACTATACTGACTACGATACCTACATGCAAAGAACTGGTCATTATGATGCTCAAATTTATATCATCGATCAGCTCGACGACCAAATATCAGAACCAATTTTAGATGTAGCTTGTGGGACTGGCATCCTAATTAAAAAACTTTTAAAAAAATACTCAAAAATATCAGGAAATGATTTTTCTTCTACTATGTCAGAAACTGCTAAGGACAAAACATCCCTTCTTATAACAAATGAAAATGCTGAGATCCTAAATTCATACAATCAGAAATTCAAGACAATTATTTGCTGTAATTGTCTTTATTATTTGCAAGACAGAGATAAAGCAATCTGTCGATGGACCGAATTATTAGAAAAGGACGGCAAAATTATTTTCTTAGAAGAATACCCCTTCATGAAACCTGCCCGATTAGAAATGAAAGAACATGCAGACGAGCTGATGTCATTAATTTCGCCAATGGCTCCTGTTGACATAGAAGAATTGATGAACCAAAACAATCTAAATCTTGAGAAAAAAGTAAAAACAAAAATAGACGAAAACCACGACTTATTTGGCTTGGTCTTTTCACTAGAATCATAAGTTTTTTGCTTTCTTGATTATAGTCTCTTGATTTTATTTGTATCTTTGCTAAACTATAACCAGCCTGCCATCCCCAGCGAGGATGTGCCCACAAGGCTAGCTAAACCACCCGTTGCGGGAGCAAGTAGTGACGAACGAACGCTCTGTGTACGCCATGCGACTGCAACTCGTCGCCAGAGTACGCGCGCGATTCTCGCCGCGAAAAGCCTTGTACACAGCGCCCGCACTACGCACCGAGCTCCTCTCGGTGCGGAAGAGATCATTCTACGGGTGGTCTTTTTTTCCAAATATGTTTTTAAATATCTCGGTCACAACTCGCGCTTCCAAAAATGAAATTATCAAAATCGGTGATAATACTTTTAAGGTTTATGTAACTGCTGTGCCGGAAAAAGGTTTAGCAAATAAAAAAATAATCGAACTACTCAGTGATTATTTAAAAGTTTCTAAATCATTGATAAAAATAAAAGCTGGCGCGACATCAAAAGAAAAGATTTTTGAGATCGCATAAATATTTTTGAAAATAATTCCGGCCAACCCTGTTTGTAGAGTTGGCCGGTTTTTTATTGACTCACGACTCGAACATTGGCAAAATCTTCCGCCACTCCATACTTGCGTAGCAAACGCGACTTACTGATCTCAATCTCGAATGGCGGAAAGCGTTTCTCCAGCCAAGGATCCAAACACTTCTTAAAAAATAAATTTGTCAGAAAAACATAAATGACAAAGGGCAGTCCGGCAATGACGAAACTCAATAGAAGGTAGCCCAGGACTTCCCCCCACGAATACAATTCCATGGTTTGACGATCACTCATAAAAAACCATTCCGGCATTTTGACTGTAAAAATACATACGACATAGAACAAAGAGACAAACACCGCAACAACAGCGCTAATCCAAAAGTACCAGGACCCAACTGACCTTCCTCGACGAATTTGCTTTTCGCACAGTTCATTCCAAAGAACAAAGTCAAAACTTT
>Ga0076118_163_pt1 | contig 11223 bp, 11 predicted proteins | sample RifGroC2_FD_67675 | JGI IMG/M metagenome (GOLD analysis project Ga0076118, IMG submission 67675) | Parcubacteria bacterium GW2011_GWC2_38_7 | reverse complement strand
CTGTATTTATTTCTTAATGCCATTTCACAGACCTTTGGAAGCAGATCCGGACCGGAAATTTTTTCTCTTAAAGGTCTTCCGAGAAGTTTACTTGCCCAAATAAGCGGCATACCGTCAGGAAGGAGAAGGTTAGATTTTTTATAAATCTCCATTAACTCCCCATCATCTCTTGCTATACAGACACAATCTACATTTGGATGAAATACGGTTGCCTGCTTTTTCGTTTTTATTAATTCCTCTATTAAGTTGAGAGACTGCTCCATTGTGATATTATCAAAATCTACCCCACATATATTGACTTTCTTATTCATCAGCTAAAACCTGTTTAGACAATTATTGTAGGAGCTGTCTCCTGACAGCGATTATACTAAAAATCGCCAATAGAGTTGGCTCCTACACGATTAAATACTAAATCCTAATTTCTAAATTCTAAACAAATTCAAATTATCTAAATTCTAAACTATTTTGAACATTTGGATTTTGGATTTAGATATTTTTTAGAATTTAGTATTTCGAATTTAGAATTTTTATTATTTATTGCCTTCACTTCATAACCCAATAGCTCTTCATATTCAGCCGCTAACCTCAAGGCTACCTTCTTCATATTAAATTTTTCTTCCACTATCTTTCTATTCTTTTCACCCATTTTATTTCTTAAATTATCATTATTAAGAAGATTTACAATCGAGCTTTTTAACCCATTGATATCACCTGGCTTTATTAGAAAACCATTTTCTCCATTTACTATAATTTCAGGAATTCCACCAACCCATGTACTTACAACCGGGACTCTGTACACCATTCCTTCTAAAATTACCATAGGTAACCCTTCGCTGTAAGATGGTAAAGCCAGAATGTCAGCTTCTTTCAGGAGTTTGGCTTTTTTCTCTTCATCTGCCCATCCAAGGCAAAAGAAATGAGGTAAAATCCCCTTCTCTTTGCATATCCTTTCAACCTTTTTTATTTCCCCGTTTCCAGCTAAAAGAAATTTGACTTCCGGGATTTCTTCTATAACACCGCTTGCAGCCTCGATAAGATCATAAATCCCCTTTCTCTTTTCCAATTTTCCCAAAAATAAAACAGTTGGAAAGCTGCTCCTATGCCCTTCTTTTTCTACCAGGTAAGGGATGGGAAGCGCAGGAGGAATTATCGAAATATCACCTCTTTTAGAAATTTCTTCAAATACTCTTTTCCAGTGCTCTGATAAAGCAAAAATCTTATCAGCCCTGGCAAGGATTTTCTCCATATAAAGTTTTAGCACTTTGGGGGATTTTTTGTAAAAAATATCAAAGTCGAAAGCATGGGAATGGAGAACTGTCTTTATCCTGAATCTATAAGATATCAGAGCAAATACAGACTTGCGGTAAAAAGAACTATCTGAAGCAAAATGTATATGCACTATTGCAGGAGGAGCTTGATAAAGAATTAAAATGAACCTGAAAATGGCTTTTAACGCTATAATTAATTTTTTAAGTTTATTCCCTTCAACATGGGTTGGAAGGTATCTAAAATAAAATTTTTCAGTCAGGTTGGAATTAAGATATTTGGAAGCAAGAAGAGAGATACCTCCCCTTACATTGGAATCAGGCCCTAACATGAGTATTTGCGGTTTACTGTCTGAATTTTTGATTTTTAAAAATTCTGAACTATTTCTAAGAATTTTCCGGAAGCCAATTATCTTACCCTTCATAATAACTCTTTTATCTTTTTTAAAAAGAAATATTACGCTTGCAAGAAATATCCTTAACGCTGCTCCAGTCTTTCTTATGAAGATAAAGGTCCTCATCCCTTTCCCTTTTCTATATGATTGAAAAAAAAGGCATGAGCTTTTATAGAATTCATAAATCATCTCCCCAATCCAATCATCTATGGCCCTTCCATTGTCTGCATTGATAAAATCGTTGTCCTGTAAGTTATCCGGAAAGGCTGTTTTTCTGTGAAGGTGGATAACCTCTGCTTCAGGTGTAAAAACAATTTTATACCCTTTACTCCTGATGCGGTAACATAAATCTTCATCCCCTGTAGCAGACCTTTCATCAAGAAGCCCAACCTTATCAAAGGCAGTTTTTCTTGCCATAATGCAGGCGCCCATCAGCCAATCGACTTCTCTTCTCACGTCATGACCAAAGTAGGTCATTGGGTGTCTTGAAAATAAAGGACTCTTTGGAAAAATCCTGTTTAGAAAAAGATCTTCTGAAAAAGTTGAGAACAGGGTCCTGAAATGGAAACACGAAGGCTGTAGTTTTCCATCAGGGTAGACGAGCCTGCATCCCAAAGCACCAATACTTTCATCTTTTTTTATAGAACTAAGCATTACCTCAACAGCTTTTTCTTTTACTAAACAGTCGTTATTTAAAAGCAGTATAAACTCTCCTCTGGTAATCTTAATCCCCTGGTTAGTGGCTTTACAGAAACCTAAGTTCTTTTCATTCTCAATGAGCTTAACTTCTGCAAATTTCTCAGCTACCATGGCTTTACTCTGGTCATTAGAGCCGTTGTCAACCACTATGACTTCAAATGATACTCCGGCCAAAGTTTTAAATATGGAATCCAGGCACTCCCCGAGAATCTCTTTGTTACTTAAATGAGGAATGACAATTGATAAATCTATGTTTGCCAATTTTGCTGAGCCTCCTCAAAACCTCTCTGGAGGTAATAGAGTAGAATATTCTTATAAATAACCTTTAACAACTTATTTGGTCTTTTTATTGCAGTTATAATCCCCTCCTGCCCCCTTTTAATCAAGGGGGGTGAGAGGGGATTACTTTCTTTTTGCGGGGTTAGAAAACCCCGTCTATCCGTCTGTGGGATACTTCTGTCCTGCCGATTTTCATTTATATCTTGTTCAGGAATAATCGTTTTGTCTAAAAGCTTCAAAACCTCCATTATTGCAACAATGGATAGCTTATTTCTTAAAATCCCTTTAATTAATTTATGTCTGGCTATATAGCCTCTTTCAGTCTTTAAAAACCCAAACTTTTTAGCTAACTCCGGCCATTTCTTTAAAAGAACGAAAAGGGACCGCCCGCTTGTCCCCATACGGTTTATTGCTGATTCCAGGGTCTGACAGTGATTGTGAAAACCAACAGCATTCCTGTTAAAGATAATCTTAAGCCCTTCCTTTTCTCCTCTATACCCAAACTCAATATCTTCCCAGGCTGCTTCTTTAAAATCCTCATCAAAGAGTAGATCTTTTTCATCCAAAAAATTTTTTTTCAAGGAGATGTTTGAGGAGTAAAAATAATTATAATCAAGTTCCTCACCATCTGAAATATTTTCAAAAAGAAACTGTCCCCAGCTTTCCAGGAATTGTAGAAAAGGAGTGGGACAAAAACTCAAAGGCCAAGTAACATAGCCCAAGCAGGCAAAATTTTTTCCTTTAAACTTTTCGCTATGGAAAAGAAAATGTTCTTCAAGGAGATTTTCAGAAACTATAATATCATCACCTAAAAATAAAAGAATCCTCCCCTTTGCATGCCTGATTCCCAGGTTCCTTGCACTGCCTGGTCCGTTCTTCTTCTGGTTAAGATGCTTCAGGTTTGGAATTCCAATTTCATCACAACGACCCATTCCCGCATAAGCATTATCTGTAGAACCGTCATTGACCACAATAATCTCATAGGTCGAGGCATCAAACGTCTGCTTTTTTAAAGCAAGCAGACTCTGCAGAAGTGTCTCCCACCGGTTAAAAGTTGGGATTATCACGCTTATTTCAGGAAGATTCATAACCACGGCTGCTCTTTAGAAAGAAGTGCCTTAAAAGTCGCCTTGAGTTCAATACCAGAGGCTTTTAAGCTAATGAAGGCTAACCCAGGGTTTCTTTTAATTATCAGGTCAAAAATAATATTTTTTATAAAATTAAATAGAATAATCCTTAAATAAGGAAGAAAGGCGGGGTCATTGTTTCTTTTTTTAGCAGTATACCCCCAAAAATACCAGCGTGAATCAAAATTATCATTCCGGTTATGATATACAATCGCCTCCGGCAGATAAACCAGCTTCAGGCCAAGTTTGTTGATTTTGATTCCTATATCCACATCCTCTCCATTGGTTTTGTAAATAGGATCAAACCCTCCTACCTGTTCCAGTACCTTTTTTCTATATGAAGAACAAAGTCCCCATAACATACTTACCCCTTTAATAGATAAATCGCCAAATCCCTGAGATGCATGGAGATACCTCCATAAATTATAGATATCATTTACCCCTTCTTCCGTGGAAGATGCAGTCGCCTCTATCCCTCTTCCACCAACCCCTGCAATCTCGTCTGCATAATACCCCTGAAGCAGTGTTTCTAATAATTTTGAGTGGGCCCTTGTATCTGCATCTAAATAAACCAAGACATCCCCTGAGGCATTTCTTAAGGCTGTATTACGGCTTGCAGCAAGCCCCTTGTTTGACAGATGCTGAATTAATTTTACTTCACGAAATCCCTTGACTATTTCAGGAGTTCTATCAGTGCAACCATCATCAATTACCAGGATTTCATCTGGAATTCTTGCCTGAGATAGGATAGAGGAAATATTCTCTGAGATAAATTTTTCTCCATTGTAACAGGGAACTGCAACAGTTACTGAAAAGTTATCCATAGTATCCTATTCATATTCCAATTAAGCGATTGTCTATTAATCTTGCCCTTCCAATTTTTACAGCCAATGCGATGAGAACTTTCCCCCTTATTTCCACAAGTTCCTCTAAAGTATCCGGAGCACAGAGGCTTATATAATCAATCTCACCTGTTTTTTGCGATAATATCATTCCCCTTAACTCTTTAACCACTTTTTTAGGATTCCTTTCACCTTCCTTTATCAGCCTCTCACCCATTCCCAGGGCATCGTTGAGAATCCGCGCCCTTTTCCTCTGGACTTTGGTAAGATATCTGTTCCTGGAGCTCATTGCCAATCCATCCGCCTCTCTGACAATTGGCATATTTATTATTTTTACATCAACATCAAGATCAGTAACCATCTGCTTTATTATTAAAATCTGCTGGTAATCCTTTTCTCCAAAATATGCCCTGTGAGGCTTTACTATATTGAAGAGTTTGAGCACAACCGTTGCAACCCCGGCAAAATGTCCAGGCCTTGAAATCCCGCAGAGGTATTTTGAGAGCCGGGAAACATCTACATAGGTCTGAAACCCTTTAGGGTAGATATCTTCAGTACTGGGGAGAAAGATAATATCTGCACCCCCGTTCTTACATTTCAAAAAATCAGAACTAATATCTCTGGGATAGCTTTTAAAATCTTCTCCCTTCCCAAACTGTATAGGATTGACAAAGATACTCACGACAACTTTATCACAATCTTTTTTGGCCTGCTCAACTAAGCTCATATGTCCCTGATGAAGAAAACCCATGGTTGGTACAAAGCCTATGCTGCATCGAGACTTCCTAAGTCCCTCAGCAATCTTCTTCATCTCTTTTTTTAACTTAACAATTTTCATAGAAAAACCAGAATTTAGAAGTCAGGAGTCAGAATCCAGAATAGAAGAAGAATATGCCGCTAACAGCTTACTAACCTCTTCAATTTGAAATACCTCTTTACATTCCAATATTCTGATCAATTTTTTCCCAGAAACTTTTGAAATATTCTGCACCTGAGATAACTGCAAAGACCATTGAAACAAACAGCATGCCCAATCCAAACTCCCTAAGACCTAACCCCAAATCAAGGAGATATAAAAAATCTTTTTGCCAGTCAGATAAAATCAGAAAAAGGATTGCTAAAACTTCAACTACGGTTTTGTATTTTGCAAGGTTACTTGCAGATATAATAAATCCCTGTGTTGCTGCAATGGTTCTTAACCCGGAAATACAAAAATCCCTACCGATTATAATAACCGCCATCCAGGCAGCCCAGACAGGTATTCTGTGCAGTGCAACAAGAGAAATCAGCGCAGATGAGGTTAGAAGTTTGTCGGCAACAGGATCAAGAAGTTTGCCAAGAGTGGTAACCTGGTTTTTGTTTCTTGCTATATAACCATCAATCACATCAGTAAGAGATGCCAGGACAAAAATAATGGCAGCCACGATATGCATGGATAACTTTGGAGAATAAAGCAAAAAAAAGACTATAAGCGGGATTAAAAAAATCCTTAAAAGGGTAATTTTATTAGGTAAATTCATTTATTTTAAAAGTAAAATTTATTGTATTTAATTAAAGATTATTTGCAATATATTGATTTGTCAAGAAGAAGATTCCCTTGCAAATCACCATATTAAAATAGGTAATGGTCTTTTAGCCCTTGACATTTAAGGCTTAAGAAATTAAAATTTTTTATTTTAGATGGCAGAACCTCCCGGCAAAAGGATGGTCTTGATTTTAATTTTAAAAATTTTTGTTTTTTTAGGGAAATAAAATATGAAAATTAGAAAAGCAGTTATCCCTGTAGCAGGTCTGGGTACAAGATTTCTTCCGGCAACCAAAGCTTCGCCAAAGGAAATGCTTGCTTTGGTTGATAAACCTTTGATCCAGTATGTTGTAGAGGAAGCAAAGGCAAGCGGAATCGAAGAAATTGTTATTGTTACCGGCAGAGGAAAGAGGGCAATAGAAGACCACTTTGATTCGTCAGTAGAATTGGAATACGAGCTTTTTGAAAAAAAACGGTTTGAGCTGCTGGAAGAAATAAAAAGCATCTCAAATATGGTAACATTTGCCTATACGAGACAGAAAAAGGCCCTGGGACTTGGTCATGCTATTCTCTGTGCAGAAACCATTGTCGGCAATGAACCCTTTGCTGTCTTTTTAGGTGACGATATTATTGACTCCCGCATCCCGTGCATGAAACAGCTCATAGATGTTTAAACAAAAGGAAACAAAGAGTTACGGGATTATAAAGCCGAGTAAAATTAAGGACAGAGTATACAGGGTACTGGATCTTGTAGAAAAGCCCGAGCCTAAAAAAGCACCTTCCAATTTAGCAGTAATAGGGAGGTATATTCTCTCCCCTGAAATATTCAGAATCCTGAGAAAGACTTCACCCGGAAAACATGGTGAGATACAGCTTACAGATGGATTAAAGGCACTTTTAAAAGAAGAAAATATTTATGGATGTGAATTTTCCGGGGTAAGGTATGACGCAGGAGATAAACTGGGCTTCCTTAAGGCAACAGTAGAATTTGCTCTGAAAAGAAAAGACCTTGGAAAAGAATTTAAAAAATATTTGAAACAATTAAGTTTGTAAATTATATGCCTCAAAGAAAAATAAATCTTGAAAAATTAAAGCTCCTGAGTTTTGAAGAAATATTACGGTTATTTAATCACATCCCTGATATTATCCAGGGAAGCCTGCATCTTTTGGACAAAAGCAAAAGGTTTCCTCCAATAGATGTCTACGAAACTCAATATACGGTTTTTGTAGAGAGCGAACTCCCGGGTATAAATCCGTCAAATATAAGCGTATATGTAAGAGGCAATGAACTTTCCATAGAGGGCAGTAAAACAGACGATTTTGCTCCTCCCGCTGAAGTAACCGAGGGGGTAAAATTTTTATGTATGGAGCGCTCCTTCGGTACATTCAAAAGAATTATCAAACTTCCGGTCCCGTGTGACACAAAGGAGACCCGGGCTTCTTACAAAAAAGGGGTCTTAATTATTCAGCTTAAAAAAATAGTGGACAGGCGTGGGAATAAAACAGAGATAAAAATAGATTAACACTCGAAGGATATAAAATATGATTGACACACTAAATATTGAAGATATTCAGATTCCTGATAATGTTCCGCTTTTACCTATAAGAGACATAGTTGTCTTCCCATTTATGATAGCTCCGCTCTTTGTTGGCCGCGAGATGTCAGTAAAATCTGTAGATAGCGCCTTGTCATCGAATCGTATGATATTGTTGGCGGCACAGAAGGATGGCGCTACAGAAACCCCTTCAAAAGAGGATATTCACCCTATAGGGACTGTGGCCATGATAATGAGAATGCTAAAACTTCCTGACGGAAGGGTTAAAATTTTAGTTCAGGGGTTATCTAAGGCAAAAATTTTGGAATATACGCAGACAAAACCTTTTTGCAAAGTTAAGATTGAGGTACTTAAAGAACAACCCATTTCTGAGAAAACTTCTGAAATTGAAGCCTTGATGAGAAACGTAAGGGAACAACTTCAAAAAGCAATATCTCTTGGACAACTCATACCTCCGGATATTTTAGTGCTGGCTGATAATCTTGAAGATCCGGGAAGGATTGCTGACCTTGTAGTATCTAATCTGAATTTAAAAGTCGAAGATGCCCAAAGGGTTTTGGAAACTTTAGACTCTGTAGATCGGTTAAAAGTAGTAAGTGAATATTTGAACAAGGAACTTGAAGTTCTTATAGTCAAGCATAAGATCCAGAGCGAAGCCAAAGATGAAATGAACAAAACCCAGCGGGAGTATTTCTTAAGGGAACAGCTAAAGGCAATCCAGAAGGAACTGGGAGAGGTTGACGAAAGGACAGAGGAAATAAACGAGCTCAGGGAGAAAATTAAAAAAGCCAAAATGCCGGAAAAAGTCAAAATAGAGGCTGATAAACAATTACTCCGCCTTGAAAGAATGCATCCTGATGCAGCTGAAGCCTCTCTTGTAAGAACATATCTCGATTCCCTGGTAGAACTTCCATGGAGTAAAGCAACTAAGGATAATCTTGATATCAGGAAGGCCTCCAAGGTTCTTGATGAAGACCATTATGACCTTGAAAAAGTAAAGGAAAGAATCCTTGAATATCTCAGCGTATGCAAACTAAAAAAGCAGATGAAGGGACCTATCCTTTGCTTTGTGGGTCCGCCGGGAGTAGGAAAAACTTCTCTTGGTAAATCCATTGCAAGGGCTTTAGGAAGAAAATTTGTAAGGATCTCTCTTGGAGGAATCCGGGACGAAGCAGAAATAAGAGGGCACAGAAGAACTTACGTCGGGGCTCTGCCCGGCAAGATTATTCAGGGAATCAGGCAGGCCGGAGTAAATAATCCAGTTTTTATGATGGATGAGATTGATAAAGTCGGGACAGATTTTAGAGGAGATCCTTCCGCAGCGCTCCTTGAGGTCTTAGATCCTGAACAGAATGATTCTTTTACCGACCATTACCTTGCACTTCCTTTTGATCTTTCAAAGGTACTGTTTATTACAACTGCCAACCTGACAGATCCCATACCTTCAGCTCTGAAAGACAGAATGGAAACTCTGTACCTTTCAGGATATACAGAAGAAGAGAAACTTATGATAGCAAAAAAATATATTATCCCCCGCCAACTGAAAGAGCATGGAATAACATTGAAAATGCTGTCACTTTCTGATTCTGCAATTGCAAAGGTTATATCAGATTATACAAGGGAGGCAGGCCTTAGAAACCTTGAACGGGAAATCGCTACTGTTTGCAGAAAAGTGGCAAAAGAATTTGCTGCAGATAGAAAAGACCCGGCACTGATAACAGCAAACAACATCCATAAGTTTCTTGGGATAGCAAAATATTTTAGGGAAGGCGAACAGGAGTTCAGTGAAGTAGGAGTTGCAACCGGCCTGGCATGGACTCAGGCAGGAGGTGAGATTATATATATCGAAGCTACCAGCATGAAGGGAAAAGGAAACCTCATTCTCACGGGACAACTGGGAGACGTTATGCAGGAATCTGCAAAAGCCGCTTTAAGCTATACAAGGTCTCAGGCACATAAGCTTGGAATAAATAATGATTTTTTCTCCAAGAATGACATCCACATTCATGTACCTGCAGGAGCTACCCCAAAAGACGGACCCTCAGCCGGAATAACAATGGCTACTGCTTTAATCTCAGCTCTGACCAAAGTCCCTGTAAATAAGGATGTTGCCATGACCGGTGAAGTAACTCTTAGAGGAAAAATCCTGCCTATCGGAGGTGTAAAGGAGAAGACCCTTGCTGCCAAACGAGCCGGCATTTCGACTATAATTTTACCAAAGAAGAATGAAAATGATATTTCAGAGCTTCCTAAAAATGTCAGCAAAGGAATAAATTTCATTTTTGCTGAAACTATGCAGGAGGTTTTAAAAATATCCCTTAAAAAAGGAAAAATATCTGACAAAAAAAACGAGAAATTAAAATGACAAGGTTTATAGAAATCAGCGAAATTCCTGAAAGCGGATATAAAATAAACGAGCAGATTTCTGCATCAGCCCTTAAAATAGACGATGAATTAGAATTCCCCGGACCCATTGTTGTTTCAATCGACGTTAAAAAGGTTAGAAGTGAAGCTCTAACCAAGGGAGTTACTGAATTTTCCGTAAAACAGACTTGCAGCCTTTGCCTTGAAAATTTCATCTCAACTATTTCGTCTTCCTTTGAGATTGAATTTAAAGCAGCACCGGCTGAATCTATCGAAGAAGACCACGAACTTGAGAAGGAGGAATTGGACATAGTTTACATAAAGGGGCCAGAAATTGATCTCTTTGAGGTTATAAGAGAACAAATTTTTCTCTCTTTACCCATGAAACCGGTTTGTAGCCCGGAATGCCTGGGATTATGCCCCAAGTGCGGTGCTAATTTAAACCTTGATAAATGCAATTGTAAGGTTGAACCAGTTGGCCCGAGATTTAAAATATTAAACTCAAAACTAAAAGCTTAAGTAATTTTTTAACGAATATAACAAAAAAAAGGAGAATAAAATGGCTGTACCAAAGAAGAAAACTTCAAGAGCGAGGCGCGACAGCAGAAGGAGCCATGACGCTTTAACTGCATCTCAGCATTCAAAATGTCCGCAATGTCAGGAGCCGAAACTATCCCACCGTGTATGCAGGCATTGTGGATATTATAATGGCAAAGAGGTCATTAAGATTGAAACCCCTGCTTAAACGAGATATTTAGTTTCTTATTTTCACAAAAAAGTTGAATTGAGAAAATGAAGAACCATGCGACAAGCTGCAGTGTATCAAAATCAAAATAACGTGGTCGTCTGTTGTCATTCCTGCGAAAGCAGGAATCCAGACGCCGTCCCAGCCCCGTATCTTTATATGGGATAAACTCCAGCAGGAAGCTATTTAAATAAACTGGCTTCCAGTTTTTACGGGAAACCCTGGATTCCGCATTCCCCACTTTTGTGAGGACAGGCGTACGCGGAATGACAGAAATAAGGTACAGTCGTGGCAAGACCATAGGGAATTACAAATTAGAATTTGATATTTAATTCAGGGTTTCAACTTATAATCTAAAGATAGGAAATATTCTTAGGATAAACTTATTACCTTGAGGGAAAGATGATCGCAGTAGATGCAATGGGA
>Ga0076118_119_pt1 | contig 11352 bp, 9 predicted proteins | sample RifGroC2_FD_67675 | JGI IMG/M metagenome (GOLD analysis project Ga0076118, IMG submission 67675) | Parcubacteria bacterium GW2011_GWC2_38_7 | reverse complement strand
TCCCCTTCCTTATGTTTGCGGACAGCAACTGTTTTATCGGTGACTTCTTTTTCTCCAACGACTAAGACATACGGAACTTTTTCTTTTTCTGAATTACGAATACGTTTTGGTAAAGAGTCTCCGTCATTAATCATTTTAGCGCGCAAACCATTTTTGCGACATTCAGCTAATATCTCGTTGGCATAATCATCAAACTTTTCTGAAACTGGCAAAATACGAATTTGTTCTGGTGATAACCACAATGGAAAGGCTCCGGCATAATGTTCGATAAGTAAACCCATGAATCTTTCGAATGAACCAAACAAAGCGCGGTGTATCATGAATGGTTGTTCTTCTTCTCCTTTATCGTTTGTAAAAGTCATGTCAAAACGATCAGGAAGATTAAAGTCAAATTGAATAGTAGTGCATTGCCACTCGCGACCAAGCGCATCTTTAACTTTATAATCCAACTTTGGACCGTAGAATGCAGCCTCGCCTTCTTCTTTTTCATATTCGATACCAAGCTTCTGCGCAACCTTCTCTAAAGTCTTTTCAGCCATTTCCCACTTGGCTCTATCCCCTACATAATTCTCCGGTTTATTTGGATCCCCAAGCGAAAGATAAATTTTATAATCCTTAAACCCAAACGAATCAAACATCATCTTAGCAAAATCAGCTACACGAGCTAACTCACTTTCCATTTGTTCCTTAGTACAAATAATATGCGCATCGTCTTGTGTAAAACCACGGACACGAGTCAAGCCCGAGAGTTCTCCAGATTTTTCGTAGCGATAAACAGTTCCACATTCTGCCCAACGACATGGCAATTGCTTGTAAGACCATTTTTCTGATTTATAAATTTCGACATGGAAAGGACAGTTCATTGGTTTTAACAAATATTCTTCTTTGGGACGATCAACAGTGACGCCATCTTGCATTTCTTTAAGAGTTTTACTGACTTCTAAAACTGGATACATGCTGTCATTGTAAAAATTCCAATGGCCAGATGTTTCCCAAAGAGAACGAGAACCAATATGAGGACTACGGACCAAATCATAACCATTCTCTAAATGAGCTTTATACCAAAAATCTTCTAAAACTCTCCAAAGCAAAGCGCCCTTTGGCTTCCACATCGCCAAACCCAAACCAACTTTTGGTTCTATCAAAAACAAATCTTTTCCAATAATCCTATGATCTCTTTTCTCGGCCTCAGCTAAAAGAGTTAGATAATTATCAATTTCCGCTTGAGTCTCAAATGCCAAACCATAAATACGTTGCAACATTTTATTTTTCTCATCTCCATGCCAATAAGCGCCGGCGACTTTATGAAGTTTAAAAGCTCCGATTTTTCCTGTTGATTCTACATGAGGACCAGAGCAAATATCGACAAAAGTCTCGGGCATATCCTTGCCTTTTTCTCCAACCCAATAAACAGAAATCTTTTCGCCTCGACCTTCTATCAAATCCAACCATTCTTGTTTATATTCATTGTCCTTGTAAGTATTACCACTAAAAAACTTTCTGGCTTCTTCGATAGTCATTTCATCTTTGATGATCGGCAAATCTTCAGCAATAATTTTGGCCATTTCAGCTTCGATCTTTTTAAAGTTGTCACTCGAGATTCTAATTTCAGAATCGAAGTCAAAATAAAATCCTTCCGCTGTGGCTGGGCCCATGGCAGGTTTAATTCTCCCTGGCCAAAGACGCATCATGGCCATAGTTAGTACATGTTCGCAGGAGTGACGCATTTTTTCTAAGTCTTGTTTGTTCATACTTATGAGGGTTAAGTATTATGGGATAAGGGGTAAGGGTGAACGCTAATCCTTACGCATCTTAACACTTTTTATTAACCCATTTGTTATTTTATGAATTATTATTGATTGATCATTTAACTTTTTGTAAGTAACTGCATCTATATATTCGACGTCTTTCGCGATCTCCAGTTGATTCTGAACTTCTGTTAAAGATCCAAGCGCCATAGTATAGAAATGAGCTTTATCCTTGCTTGATCTCCGGCTGAATCCTTCAGCAACATTAGAAGTGTAAGAAACGATGGCTCTTCTTAATTGTGACGTCAAGCAAAAAGACTCTTCTTTGGGGAACTTTTTAGTAGCAGTATAAACCATTAATACTAACTGATGCCCTTCTTTCCATGCTTCCAAATCTTTAAATGTTTTTATTCTATATTCTTCTGTCATATCCCTTTGCCCTTATCCCTTACCCCTTTTTCCAACAAAAAGGTGACCGGCCCATCATTCTCTAACTTAACTTGCATGTACTCGCCAAATTTACCAGTAGCGACTTTAATGCCTTCTTGACTCAACCTCATTACAAAATCATCATAAATCTTCTTTGCACGGAAAGGTTCGGCAGCATCAAAAAAGTCTGGGCGTCGGCCCTTATCACAAGATCCGCATAAGGTGAATTGAGAAATAAGTAATAATTCCCCACCAACGTCTTTGACAGACAAATCAAATTTACTTTCTTCATTTTCAAAAATACGTAGTTCCACAATTTTTTTAACCAAAAATTCAATTTCAGCTCCTGTATCTTCTTTAGCAATTCCAAGAAACAACAAAAGCCCTCGTCCAATTTCTCCGACGACGTCGCCATTAACCGAGACGCTAGCTGATTTAACACGTTGGATTAAAACTTTCATATAAATAAAAAAAGACTAAATAATTTAGTCCTGGGATCCCGCCGTAGCAGGGTGGTTCCACCCAAGTTCCCATCCTAAGATTTAACAAAGGATGAACACTTAATTGGTTCTATTGTCGTCATGTAATTTAGCCAAATTGGACTCTTACGAGTAGCTATTTGGTAGATAGCTCAATCATTACTGATTATATTCATTATAGCTTGATGACAGAATTAGTCAATTGGAAAAATTTAAGGGGCCAGACGCTGTCGTCTGGCCCCAGTGTTCACTTGAAGTCGCGGAGGATCGGGGAATTTTCACAGATCTTGTAGAGCTGTTCCCGTCCGGGAACATACGGTTCCAAGGAACAGAGGTTGACACCGATACCGTTGCCTAGCATCACCATGATCCGCCCGAATGAGGCCCCCCAGTAGCTCGAGAAGAACTGATACTCCTTTCCCTCAATCTGGAGGTAGTTGCTGACGTAGCAGGTCATCAGATTGTCCTTCTGGCAGAACTCCTCCATGAAGAACCGGTTGCCGTTGGTGCCGTCGCCGATCATTCCGTAGAAGACCGGCATGTGACCGCCACCCTTGGCTTCTTCGTAGACGAAGGTCACCTGCTTGATGTTCTGCGCGTTGATCGGACTGGCCTTGTTGAGGATGGTCGGAGCCGACTCGAGACGGTAAGCGCAGTAGAACTCCTTGGTGCTACCGTCGGCGAGCGCAGCCCCGTAACGCAGGGGTTCACGCACCCACACGAGGTGCTCACCGACCTTGTACTGACCGAGGAGCCAGACCTTGGGGCAACCATCGCCTTCCCACTCTTCGTCCTCGTTGGTACGGCTTTTGACCTCGACCCGCAGTTGCTCCCAGGTATGGAGCTGGTGCAACGGCGCGAGCTGGTACAGCACGTTCGGGTTCGCCGGCACGGACTCGAGGGGCAGACCATAGACGCTGTGAAGCCCCCACTCCGCCATGGGTTCTACGCTCGGTCCCTTGGCCTCGAGCTCGTAGCGGAGGCGCACCGTGCGCTCCCCGCCGAAGGTGGACGCGACGACCTCGAAGTCCGAGTAGTCGCGCTGCCAGGTGTCCTGGCCAGGCCACTGGTCCGGCAGGTTCTGGCTGAACACGCTCGCTCCGAAACCGAACAGCACCAGGATGAAGGTCAGGCAACGCGTCATGGAGCACCCCTAGGTGATGGAACTACCGCTCCTTTGCGGCGCTCTATCAATAATAATATACTGACAGACCGCCAGAAATGAACTTTGAAGCATATCCCAATTAACAGCTTTTGTCAATGAGCAATCGATAATCATTCTTAATTTAGCCAAAAAGAGAGCTAAAGCCCTCTTTTCTAATATTCTACGAAAATTTATTTACTTAGCCGGACTCATAATCGTAATAATAATATGATCCTGAAGTTTTGGAATGTTTTTAACCCAGAAAGGAGAAAGCTCTACTTCGACCTTCTCAATCTCGTCAAAGTTAGATAAATAGAGTTCTAATCCCTTAGGACTTAAACCAGAAAGTTTTTCTTTATTAAAAATTTCGTGATTTGATGCAATGACAGAATCCCCTTCTACATGTACTTTTACATTAACTGTTTTTTTGGTTTCATCAAAATTTTGAACAATGTAAGAAAAATTATTAGCATTTAAATTTAATAACTCTTGATTGGCCGGAACGACTGAACGCAAACGGTCACCGGCCATCTTCATAATCTCCTCTTGATTTAAACCAACCAAAGTAACATTCATTTTTAAATTAACTGTAAACTTATCGGCAGTAGCTTCTGCTTCGACGGAAACTTTTTCTTCTAAAACTTTTTTGGTCACAACAACAACTGTAAAATTTTTACCTGGGAGCTGTGCATTAAAGTCCGCTATGGCTTTAGTATAAAGCTCTTCGGTTAATTTATCTTTGGTGCGTGCAATATCAACGGCTTTTACAACTTTGACAGACTCACCACTGCTTTTAATCGTCGACTTGCTTTCGCCATAGATTGAACTCTGCAAACCTTCCCATAATCCAGGAATGGTAAATTTTGTAGGTGCTAATTCTTTAAAAGCATTAGGGTCATCAGCATAAACATTAACTTCAATCTCTCCATTAGCGGGAACGACAACCTTGTCAGAAAGTCTCAAAAGAATTCCATCAGCTGTAAGCAAACGGGTTGTTTTAACTAAAGTTTGAGGCTCCGGACGTTTGTTAATCAAATTAACTTTACCAATAGTTCCGCCATCTAACATTTTTGAACCAGTCGCGTCCCCTTCTAAACCACCCTCAACTTCTTTTTCGTACAAAACTCCTTGCAAGGCTTTTTCGATTGCCCCACCATCAGTAACCACATCAGCCACAAAATCTGTTTGAATGGCTGTAACTTTGGGAGTAATTTTTATAACTGCCTTACTAGCAGAAAAATAAAGAATAATACCAACAAGAACAACGGCTAAAATAACAAAACCTAAAACTAATTTTTTATAACTTTCTGCGACTTGAGTGTGTTTTTTTATATACATAGTTATAGCGAGATAAGCTAGTAAGCAAGGTAAGTTATAAGCAAGTCATGGGCTGGCTTGTCTCGCTTATCTCGCTTAAAACTTAACTTGCTAATTCATCCCTGATATTATACCAGTTTCCTCAAAAACAGCCAACTACTTGATCTCAGTTCCAAGATGAATTGAATCTGCTCCCAGCAAAGTCGTTATTTCTGTTCTAGCATCTTCATCAATGCTGATCAAAAAGTCTGTTTTGATTAATTTGTCCTGCAACTTTAAAAAGACCTGATATTTACCCTGATATTTCATGAAAACCATTTTGATATTATTGGCCATGATTTTGCTAGCACCAACAGGATAGTCGATTATCACTTGTGGATGTTGCTTTTCGTTTAATGACTTATGGCCACGCAACTTTTGAGCCACCACCTCCAAGCGATCTTCATCAACAAAAATAATTTTATTGGCTAAAATTTTTGGTTCTTCGTCTTTGTCAGACAAAGTCCCTTCGACGATAATCACTCCACCATCAATTAACTTCTCGTGAACTTCTTTATACAATCGCGGAAAAACTAAAAGCTCAACTGCTGCCAATCCATCCTCCAACCCCACAAACAACATCGGATCTCCTTTTTTGGTCATGATTTTTTTTATTGATGAAACTGCCCCAGCCACTCGGATAGCTTCTTTTTGACCTATGCGGGATTTGAGTTCTAAAAGTGGAGTAAATAAACCTTTGAGCTTTCCTTCGTATTCTCTAAACGGATGAGCCGAAACATATAAACCCAAAAATTCTTTTTCCATTGCCGAGACTTGCACTTTGCTGGCCGGAGAAACTTCACGCAAAATCAACTTCGCATTATAAGTGCTTGCACCTCCATTAAAATTAAAAATATTTGCTTGTTTAATATCTCGTGAAGATTCTGATTCGTGCAAAAAGAGTAAAATCTTATCCATATTCTCGAGTAGTTGATTGCGCTCACCAAACAAATCCATGGCTCCACACTTAATCAAACCCTCTAAAGATTTTTTATTAACATCTTTACTCGACATGCGCGACAAGTAATCTTCTAGACTTTTAAAATCCCCCCCCTGCTTCCGCTCGTGAACAATTGCTTTGACTACATTTTCACCGACGTTGCGGATAGCATTAAGTCCAAAACGAATACGTGGTTTATCAGTATTGAGTGAATCAGCAACCGCAGTAAAAGTGGAGAAGCTCTCGTTGATACCAGGAGGCAAAATCTCGATTCCCATTTGTTTACATTCATCAATTTCGATAGCAATACGCTCCATATTATTATGATCCGATGTCATAAGAGCGGCCATAAATTGTGCCGGAAAGTTTGCTTTAAGATATGCAGTCTGATAAGCGATGTAAGCATAACAAGCAGCGTGACTACGGTTAAAACCATAACCAGCAAACGGTTCAATAAACGCAAATACTTGTCGGCCGACTTCTCTTGAAACATTATTTTTAACACAACCAGCCACAAACTTTTCTTTTTGCTCAGCTAACAACTCGACGATTTTTTTCCCCATAGCTTTTCTCAAGACATCCGCTTCACCCAAAGTAAATCCAGCCAAGTCACGAGCCATTTGCATGATCTGCTCTTGATAAATCGCAATGCCGAAAGTTTTTTTAAGGGATCGCTCAAGCAATGGATGGACATAATCAACTCTTTCTAGCCCATGTTTGCGACTAATGTATGATGGAATCAAATCCATAGGACCAGGACGATACAAGGCCACCATAGCAATCAAATCTTCGATATTATTCGGCTTTAATTGTTTTAAATAACGCTTCATGCCACTGGATTCGAATTGGAAGACGCCCGTGGTTTTCCCTTCTTGAAAAAGTTTATAAGCCGACTTATCATCAAGCGGAATATTATCAATATCGATTTTTTCTCCCAACATCTTTTCTACAATCTCACAGGTACGTTCGATAATCGTCAAATTTTTTAAACCCAAAAAGTCCATTTTTAAAATTCCTATATCCTCAACTGGATGCAAAGAATATTGAGTGACTATTGTTTCTTCTTGATCGCGCGCAAATTGCCGTGGACAATATTCGTCTACCGGGTCACGCGTAATAACCACCCCGCAAGCATGTGTCGAAGCATGGCGCGAGACTCCTTCGAGTTTACGAGCAAAATCTATGAGCTGTTTGGCATCATCATTATGTTCGTATAAATCTTTAACCTCTTCTACTTTTTCAATCGCCTCGTCAAGCCCCATATTCATCGGAATCAACTTAGAAACTTTATCACAAAAAGAATATGGCAATTCCAAAACGCGACCAACATCACGGATAGCAGCCCGCGCGGCCATGGTTCCAAAAGTAATAATCTGCGCCACATGATCTTTGCCATATTTACTTTCTACATATCTAATCACTTCTTCACGGTGTTCATCAGCAAAATCAGTATCCACATCGGGCATAGAAATACGTTCTGGATTTAAGAAACGTTCAAACAGTAAATCATATTTCAATGGATCCAAATTGGTAATTCTTGTTAGATAAGCCACCAAACTCCCCGCTGCCGAGCCACGACCCGGACCAACTACAACGCCATGATTTTTAGCCCAAACAATAAAATCTTGCACTATCAAAAAGTAAGAAGCAAAGCCGGTCTTTTTAATGATGCTCAGTTCATAGTCCAAACGCTCCATGACTTTTTGTTGCTCTGGCGTAAAGTTGCCAAGTTGCGCATCAAAACCAAAACGTGAGGGGATGTTATCTAAACACATGTTATGCAAATATTCATCGTCCGAGACGCCTTCAGGCAATTCAAAAACCGGTAAATGAATTTTGCCCAGAGTGATCTCAACATTACAACGCTCAGCGATCTTAACTGTATTCTCGAGTATCTCGGGATTAGATCTAAAATTATCAGCCATTTGTTGCTGAGTCATAAACGAAAAATCTTCGCCGAGCATGCTCATGCGATTTTTTTCGTTCTTAGTTCTTTTGGTTTGCAGGCAGAGGAGGATATCATGCGCTTCAGCATCTTCTGAGTTCAAGTAGTGCGAGTCATTAGTACAAACAATAGGAATATTCCAAGCCTTACCAATCTCAAACATTTTATTATTGATGATTTTTTGCTCCGGAATATTTGGATTATGCTGAACTTCTAAAAAGAAATTATTCACGCCAAAAACATTTTGATATTTTTCTACAACCACTTTGAGTTGCTCATCAGAAAAACCTTTTAAGATGGAACGCGGAACTTCGCCCTGCAAACAAGCAGAAAGACAAATGAGTCCCGCACTATGCTTTTTTAAAACTTCCCAATCAATTCTCGGCTTATAATAAAAACCTTCCAAATGAGCAATGGAAGTTAATTTAATTAAATTTTTATAGCCCTCGTTATTTTCCGCGAGCAAAATCATGTGGAAACGTTCTTCTTCGGAACGTTCTTTGCGTTTACGATCATTGACGATGTAAGCTTCCACTCCAATAATTGGTTTGATCCCAGCCGAACGACATTTTTTATAAAAATCAATCACGCCATACATAACTCCATGGTCAGTAATAGCAACGGCTGTCATGCCGTCATTTTTTGCTTTTTGGACTATATCCTCAACCTTAGCGAGGCCATCCAGCAAGCTGTAATGTGTGTGGACGTGTAATGGGACAAAAGCCATAGAGATTCTTTTATGTGTCACTATTTTATCATAGATAGATAAAATTGCCACCTGTGAATTTCTCTATTTTCACTAATTTTAGAGCTTCTATTGACAATTTTTACGCTTTCTGATAAACTTTTCTGTTGCGTTTGGAGTAACAATTGAAGGAGCCACGGAAATGGCTACCAAGATCATGGCCCGGGTAGAGGGAGAAGAGCTCTACTTGAAGGATTACAGTTTGCTCGGGAACCGTTCTGGTGTTACTGATTCTATCCAGCCCGGAACTTACGAACTGGAAAAGATTCCTTTTCCGTTTACAGAAGGAAGTAGTCGTCCCGATTGGTTCGTTCTCAAGGGAACAACAATCGGTGGCGCCTGTGGGTACTGGCGACAATTCAACGACCCCAGACTCCGCGTCACCATTACCGAAACTCCTGAACAAACGCAAGGAGGCAGTGATGCCTAACAAGCTGTTCATTTACGCTCGCATCGGAAGAGAAGGATTCAGGTGCTTCAACGGCGCACTGTCCATCTCTGCCTGCCCTATTCATCCGGACATCGAACTCGCGCCCGGATATTACGAGCTGGAGGAAATTCTGAATCCGCACAGAGAAGAAATTCCGTGGTACGTGATCAAGGGAAGCAAGATTGGTTGCTCTGTTCATTACTGGCCGGCGTTGATCCGACAAAGGACTCCGCTCAAGGTCGAGCTGAACCAAGCCCCCACCATCAACGCGACAACGTAAGGAGACTCCAACATGACTAACACTCTGTTCCTTTACGTAAAGATCGATTTCCCCAATACAGTCAGGTACGATGGAGCTCGCGCCAAAGAAAGTTCGTATGACAAGACCAAGGTCCCTTTGAAAATGGGATATTACGAACTCGAGGAGGTTCCCAATCCTCACGGGTTCAGCGTAAATTGGTATGTCATCAAGGGTACACTGATCGGTGCGGCCGTGCCCTTCTGGCATGATGTCATCATCAGTAACACTCCCCTCAACGTAACCTTGAACCCGCCACCCACCGTCGACGCGACGGCGTAAGGAGCAAGCGATGAATCCCAACGACAAGCAACCGTTCCTCTTTGCTCTGGTACATAAAACGATCATGCTCTTTGTCCCGAATTCGCCCGAAATGAAACCGGGATATTCTCGGTACGAACTTCCCCCTGGCTATTATGAGTTGGAAGACACCGTGGAACCTTACGACCCCACTGTTACGGGGTGGAGAAAGGTCAAAGGAACAGAGGCAGGTAGAAGCCACCTGGTCTGGAACGCCATGAATGACGATCCCGAAAGTGGAGTGACCCTCTACTTCCGCAGGACCAAGTACATCTACGCGCTGGTCAAGAACGAAAATCTCGTCTTGAACAGTAGCCGAATGGCAAACGAACCAATGACTATCACTCCGGGCTACTATGAACTGGAAGTGGTCCCCAATCCTCACGGAACCAAGGAAAACTGGTACGTGCTCAAGGGGACAACTTACGGAATGGTGGCCTCGCACTGGTCTCCGCTCCGTCGCAGTACTTTCGTGCCGGTCACGCTTATCTACCTGCGCGAACCGCTCAAGAAGCAACGACACCAATTTCCGCAACCGGACGCGCAAGCGACCGCGTAACCTCGACAACAAGAGCCGGAACGATCTCATCGTTCCGGCTCTTAAATTTGTAAATTATATCTTTCGAAGCTTTAGCGAAAGAGGATTATTTTTTTGTATTAAACCACACCGAATATTCCTCGTCCTGCCTCAAGACTGAGGCTTGATTAACTTCTTGTTTATTTTTAGAGATCAATCCTCCGAGATCTTTAACTTCAGTCGAAAAATTTAGATTAAGTTGCAAATTCATTTTTTCAATCCCAGGTTGTTTTTGTATCATCAACTGATACTCGCCATTTTTTATTTGTTCCACTATTGAATTTGGTAATTGATATTTCCAGATAACTTCTTTAGATGTCTGCGGTTCCACTTCAAAGAAAACTGCAAAAGATGTTTTGCCAAATTCATTTACAGTATCAATATCTTCTGGTTTATACGTTTTACCGCCAGCTTCGACAGAGATCAACTTGCTTCCTTCTGGAACATAGAGCCGAGTATAAGAACGATAACGAGTTGTTTTCCAACTAAAAGTTCCTAAGTTTTGATAATTGACTTTTGTTTCGGCCAAAACTGCGCCATCTTTATTTTCGTGTAAGTTATATTGCAAAGTACGAGCCATAACAGAATCCGTTTTAAGTGCGGCAAGGTTTGCGTCGACCAACATCACATAATCCCCAACATTTGTTTTGACCTGCCCTGCCCAACCATTTTGCACTGCGACCGACTGAGCGATTGGATCAAAGAAATAAATCAAAATATGTTTTTCTTTAATTGATTTGGAAATAGTATCAATCAAAGCTGGCCACTCGGAAACTGGATAAGAATAAAGTCGTTTAATCATCTCACGACTTAGGTCGCCAATTATGTCTTTACGGTCAGAAGCTTCTATCCCCTGTTTATAATAACCAAACTCAACTTGATATTGTAATTGCTCCCAAAAATTTTGTTGATTAAATTTTAAGCCACCGACCTCAAACTCGCCGAGGAAACCGAGTAATTG
>Ga0076118_139_pt1 | contig 11961 bp, 9 predicted proteins | sample RifGroC2_FD_67675 | JGI IMG/M metagenome (GOLD analysis project Ga0076118, IMG submission 67675) | Parcubacteria bacterium GW2011_GWC2_38_7 | reverse complement strand
AAAACAGCTAAATTTAGCTGTTTTTGTCTTTATGGGGTTGACAGGTTTATTAAAATTTGCTATTATGCTTAGTCAAGTATTTGGTGCGTTCGACAGAACTCATATGCATTTATTGGTTTTGTCGTGTGCGTCAGATATACCTCTTGGGAGAACAGCATGGGAACCCCGACCCTGACCCTCGTCAAGTGCCCCTTCTGCGGCGAACCCCACAGCTCCGCGAAGCAGATCAAGCTCTGCCGCAAGCGTGGCGGTGGCAAGAAGACCGGCGAGAACAAGAAGGGCAAGTAGCGCACGAATGCGGCGACCAGGACATCCTGGTCGCCGCTTCAATTTGTCGAAAAAATAATGTACGGACAAAAGAGATTGTGCCCGTACATTATTTTTTATTTGATCAATCCCTCGCCCGTGACAAACTCATCCTGCTCCAAAGCAGTTGTTAAAATGTTTTTTGTTTTGACGATAGTATCGTTTGTCAGGGCATCCTTAGCAGTTAACGTTGTGTTGCCGGTTAATTGTAAAAACTTACCTTGTTGTTTGTCGGTTGGCGTAAACTCGACGACAAAATTACAGCCTGCTTCTTTAATTGTTTTTGGTAAAGTAGCTATTTCCCATTTTAAAGTATTGCTTTCTTCGTCAAAATTAAATTGTCCAATTGTTACATTCGGCGTGCCAACCAAAGTGATATATTTTGGTAGAGTTGATTCTATTTTGATATCTTTCATTTCGTGTAAATCATTACTTAAATCCCAGAATACATGGAGTTGAGTTGTTTGATCAACTTCTGGCGGAAAGGGGCCCATGCCAAGCGGTGTGCCATCAGTATAATAGTATAAAGCCTTTGTTTCTAAATTGATGTTGGAGTTAAGCGAAAGGGTTAGGGGATTGCTTTTAACTGGTAGCGGTGAAGTTTCGGCTCCAGGATTAATATAAATTTCGCTGATGCTTTCTATTTTGGTGTCACTTAAATCTTCGGCATTAACAGTTTTAAGTTGGTTTAAAGACTTCAATGGTATAGAAAAATTTATCGTAACATCTTTTTTTGCTTCTAATGTTTCTAGTTTTGGGATATCAGCACCGGTCCAAACTATGACTTTGCCGGTCTCATCAGATTCAATCTGCCCAAAATTATTATCAACAATTTTTTCCCAATCAACTAAGTCTACTGGGGCGCTTTTGATAATTACTTTGGCCAATAAATTTTCGAAATCATTATCACCAGTATTTTTTATAACCAATGAATAGGTTAGTATTTTGCCAAGACTGACATTTTTATTGTCGGTAGATCCGTTGACTATAAGATAGGCTTGCAAGGGTTGGTCAGAAATTTTTATGACAATTTCCTTTTCTGATAAAACATAGTATTGGTCGTTAACTCCTAATGCTAAGACTTGAATTTTGAAGGGTCTTTCGCGTTCAGCTTCGTTCTCAAAGGTTAGATCAGCTTTAAAACTACCAGCTATTTGAATTTCTTTTTCTTTGGAGTTTGGCATCATCTTGGCAATAGGCCAGACATTATTTTCGTCGTTAATTTTTGGATTGGAAGAAAGGAATTCATAGCCAGCGGGATAGGTAACTTCTACTTTTGTGTTTTCGAATTGAATCGGACTGTTGTTTTGACTTTCTATATTAAGGTTAAATTTTTGGCCCAAAGTGATGCTGGCAGGATAATTAAGACTAAAGTCCATTTGAGGTAATTCTAATAAAGTGTTGAAGCTAGTTTCATCAGTAAATTCTGAGCTGAAATTGCTTGGTACAAAGTAAAGAGTGGTGGTGAGCTTTTGTTCGTGTTCTAAGTTGTCCATGTAATGACCAGAGAGAGTCACATAACCAGTACTGTTTATGGTCAGCGTGTTAAGGTTGATTTGTCTGTTAACTATGGCTGGATCAGATTTTTCTAGAATAAAACCATGGGGTAGCTGGAGGTTCATTTTGGCCTCTTCTAGGCTAACAGTACCGGAGTTAACGTATTTGATTTGATATTCAATAGTTTCTCCTAATTTAGCCTTTTCTGGACCAATAATGCTTAGCTTTAATGTTTCGGAGTTAAAGGTTCTATGCCCACTAAAATACAAAAAACCAGCAAAAGCAGTGCCGGCTAAGATAAGGAGGGTGGTTAAAAGACCAACCCAAAGAGCCTTTTTTTTATGAGCTCTCTTTTTCTCGATAATTTTTTTGAGTGGATCTGTTTCTTCGTGAAAGAATCTTTTTTCTGAATCAATAAAATTTGATTCATCTTCAGCCGCCTTGTAAAGATTAACTAAGTCGTTGATTGAATCTTTTGGTGGGGCCTTAATGTCATGGCGCTTAAATTGTATTTTTAATTTTTTTTTAGCCATAAAATTATTCTGCGACAAAGGCGATCAAATTATCTTTTTGAAGATTTGTTTTATAGTTTAGAGTATCAATGTCAAGGTCTAAATTGCTTGGATAAGTCCAACTGATCTTTCTGTTTTCTGGTAAATGCATAGCAACTTGGAAAGTTGTATTTTGTGTGCCTGATTGTTTTTGAATATACAAAGAATGGAAAGTAGAATTGGTTTTTTTACTGAGGAAATCAAGTAGCCCATTTGATTCGTTGAATTTAAAGCGGAAGGGTAGTTTATAGGTAATGACAACTTCGGAAGTTTCTCCTGGATCGGTCTGAATCCAATTGCCAAAGACAGTTTTACCAAATTCGTTATTGATTTGAGTCTTTGAATTTGGTTCTATCCAAACCTTGCCTTGTATTCTTGTTAAATCTGCGTCTTCGGTCCAATAATCTTCTATTGGTTCAAAGCTTATTGAGGGGATATCGCTAAAGCCAGTGGCAGAAATTATTTGGCTACCTTCTGGAGTGTAAATTCTAACATAATTTACATTTGACTTTCCGCTTAGTGGGTCACTAGGATCGCCATTATGTGTGCGTGTGATTTTTAAGGTATTAGTAATTTCACTATTTTCGGCAATAACAGAATTAAGCGAATAAGTTTGTTCAATTACAGCATCAGTTTTATATCCGCGGATATTTGCATTGATGATAGAGAGATAATCACGAGAAGTATCTTTGATAGCACCAGTCCAATTGTAGCTAGTAAATTTTTCTTGTAAGGCTTCGTTATGAAAATATAATTGAATATCTTTTTCGTTAAGACCTGATTTTAAAACAGAAATCATCTTAACTAAATCTTCGCCTTTTAAGCTAAACATTTTTTCTAACAAAGTTGGTGCGATGTCAGCTAAGATTTGTTTTGGTTTGTTCTCGGCTTTATCATAACCAAACTCAACCGTGTTTTGAGTTTCGGTAATAAAATTCTCTGCTGTTAAAAGTTTGCCATACTTAGGAGCTGCAATAGGTCCGACAATTTCTAATATCTTTGGCACCAGGCTGGCGTTGAGAGCAATCACACCGTCAGTAGTTGGACCACTAGATTTTTCGTAGAACCAACGAACCTTCTCGGCCGAAGTTGCAAAGTCAGGGAACCAGTTAGCGTCTTGCATTTCCCAACGTGATTGAATTAGTTGCAAAGGATATGGGGAAACTTTATTTTCTAGTAATTGTCCTTGTAAAGCGTAAATACCACCACCTGGAATTTCCATGTTTTTTATTTCGCCACGATCTATGTCAAGCAACGCAAAGCTACCCATAAAGCCACCGGTAGGTCTGATTTCGTTGTTGTTTTGGAAAACAACTAAGTAGCGTTGAAAGTGATCTGCGCCTAAAATCCTGTTTAAACTGGTGGTGAGACTAGATAATTCTTCTAGGTCAGCAAGGGCTAGCGCAAAGTATTTTTTGATTTGTTCAAAAGCAACTCGTTTATCTTCTGGAATTGCTTCTAAACGTATTTTATTTAGATTGGAGTTAATTTCTTGTAGCTGAGGCAACAAAAATTCGGACTTAGCTTGAATAATACTAATTTTTTCGGATAATTTTTGGCCATCATTTTCTTTTAAACCAGAAGTTATGCTAATTAAGTCTTTGCCAACAGTAGAAACTGATTTACCGATGCGCAGTAAATATTCGGCATCAGCTAAATTGGCTTTATTTGATGGAATAACTTTTAAAATTGTTTGGATTTCGGAATCAATGCCATCTATTTTTTGTTCTGCTTGGTCAAAGTTACTTTTGGCTGAGTCAAGATTTTTTTCGGCCGAATCAAGTTCATTAATAGTGATAGCTTTGGAGGCCATTTTTAAATCTTCGTACGCGCTTTGGGCATAATTCATGACATCGTCTTTGGTTTGCTTCAATTCTGAGTAATAGCCAAAGCCTTTAATGGGAAGAACAACAATCAAACACAGCATGATATAAATAATAATCTTGCGGTGCCAGTTTATAGGTAAGCCAAAATTATAATACCAAGGAGCTTGAGTAAATTGTTCGCTAATATCTTCTACAGAAATTGGTCTTTCTTTAGCAATAATAATAATTTCTTCGTGTAGAACGGTCGGTGCTGGAGTTTTTTTGTATGGTTCTTGAATAGGAGCTGATGTTTGTTTTGTGTCGCGGTGAAATAAAAATTCACTGACTAGCTTCTTTTTTTGAGCTGATAAATTTTTCTTTTCTATCATCTCGCTTAAATCTAAAACATAAGGAGAGTGAGCTTTGTGATCGCCAATGCTTTGAATTACGATGTCAGTATGAGTAGGTTTGCGGAAGTCTTTTTTGATCTCGACTTTTTCTTGTTTAGGTAATAGAGCTGATAATTCCTTTTTTATCGATGATTCGATTTTTTTCTCTGGTTCTTGGTTGCTGTGTTGATTTAAGAGCTCATCAATTTCGTGCTGAAGCAATCCAAAAGTTAGTGGAGCAGTGTTTTTCTCTGGCTTTTGCTTTGGTGTTAAAGGAATATCTTTTTGTGTAACAAAAATTTTAGAAACGCGGGTTTTTGGGGTAACTTTCTTTTGAGATTTGATAATTGTTTTTTTTGGTTTTGTCTTTTTGTTTCCGCGCATAGAGCTTAGAGCGAATTATAGATCGAGAGAGTTTGTTCAGCGCATTTTTGCCAGCTGAATCTTTCTGCGTTTTTAAATCCTTTTGCTATGAGGGATTGTTTGAGGTCGGTGTTAGTCAAAACAAGATGTAGCTGTTCGGCCAATTCCTGAGCTTTGTTTGGATCAAAGAATAACGCTGAATCAGCAAGGACTTCTGGTAAACTGCTGGNNNNTTCGATGGCTATCATTCCAAAGCCTTCGATAAATGAGGGGATTACGAAAGCTTCTGCATTGCCGTAAAGCAGTGGTAAATCCGAGTCCGTGATATAACCAGTCGTTAAAATATCTTTTTTGTTCGGCGATAAATCAATTTCTTTACGGACCTCTGTATAATGCAAATCTTCTCGTCCGCCAAGCACCAATTGATGCTCTATTTTATACTTTTCTTTTAAAATATTGGAGGCTTTAATCAGCGTTTCTATGTTCTTATGGTTACGCCAAACCCCCACATAAAAAATGTAGCGCTTTGTGATCTTTAAACGTTCCTTAATTTCACTAATTATACCACTATTTGGATTATATTTAAAACGTTCGTCCACACCTTCGTAAGTGACTGAGATTTTGTCCGGATTAACGTGAAAATTTTCGATTATTCCTGTCTTGGTACTCTCGGAAACAGCGATAATTTTCTCAGCTTTATGCAGGGTAGAGGCAAAAACAAGTTTATGGGCTAGTCTTCTAAATTGAGAGTTCATTTTGTGTCCAGGAAAATAGAGTGGAGTGATGTCATGTATGGTACAAACTGATTTTTCGAGATATAAAATTGGAGAATTGAAATGTGCGTAATGAATCAGGTCAAATTTTTCCTTAGCAAATTCAAAAGGCAATAAAATTTGTTCTTGGTACGAATACCAGGGTTGAGTTACGAGAGCTTTTTTGACGCCATCGTGCGGGGGGACAAATTTGGAGAAGCTTGGTTCTCGCAAAAACAAAATATATTCGTTTTTTTGATCAATTTTAAAAAGTTCATTGGTTAATCTTTGGATATAAGTTCCAATGCCAGTACATTGTTCGTTGCCGTACATTCGAGCATCGATAGCGATACGCATATGCAATTATTCTAGCACAAAAAAGCTGTTTATAACAGACAAAGTTTCCTCCGCAGATTTAGTCCAATTAAAGGTTTTTTTGATTTGTTCGAGATTAAGTTTTGGAGTTTCTCGTAAGGATGTTTTGATCGCATCGGCTATATCTTGGATGTTGTTTGGGTCGATCAGAATTGTTTTGTTACCGCAAATTTCTAACATCGAAGAATTATTTGATGTGATAACAGGGCATCCGCAGAGAATTGCTTCTAGTGGAGGGAAACCAAATCCTTCGTAGAATGATGGATAGATGAAAAGAGAAGCTAGATTGTAGAAATATCGTTTTTCGGAGTTACGAATATATCTAATATAATGAAGTTTCGAATTACTGCTTATAGACTTGAGAATTTTTTTGAATTTCCAACCAAGTTTTCCGACGATGATGAGTGGTGGAAGCTCTTTTTCTGTTTGTTCAAGTAGATTGTAAGCTTCTATTAAGCCTTGTATATTTTTGCGCGGTTCGATAGTGCCGAGTAAGAGAATAAACTTGTCTGGAAGTGAATATTGTTCTTTAATTTTTTGGAGTCGACTATCGTCAGGACTAATTGTTTTGAAGTTTTCCGAAAGGCCGGAGTAAATTGTGTTGATTTTGTTTGAGTCGAGGCCATAATGATTAACCAAATCTGTTTTTGTATTCTCGGAGACGCCGATTATGTGTGTAGCCTCAGAAAAAATCTTTTTGGGTTGCATGATTTTATGCCAGAGTCGGCGTTTGAACGACAAAAATTCTGGGAAGAATTCAAAACTTAAATCATGAGCGGTTATTAAATAAGGGCAGGTAGTCGCAAAGAATGAAATGTTAGGGAAGAAAAATAAATCGATTTTGGGGATCTTGAATTTACGCTGTATCCATTTGTCTAACTTTGGATATTTGAGTAATTTTAGGCTTAAATTCAATACCTTGTTAGGCCAGTGGAAGCCACAGTAATGAACGTTTTTTTGATTGAAGCGGGGGAGGATTGACTCAACTTTTTTTCTTGAATTAAAAAAAAGATAATATTCGTTTTTATTATCTATGGCAAAAAGTTGTTTTAATAAATTTAAAGTATATTCGCCGACGCCGGTTAGTTGTTTTTCCATGAGGCAACGGATGTCGATGGCAATGTTCATATTTACGAATAGAACTTCTATTTGGAAGTTACGAATTACTGTCTTTAATCTTGAAATTGTGTTACAAAATTTTTGCTATATACTCGAGTATTTTCTTTTTAAAAACTTCTGTATCAAATTTTTGTGCGTGTTCACGAATCTCTTTTGGATTGAATTGATTTGCTTTAAAACGAATTATTTTATCAGCAAGGTCAGTCCAGGTTTGATCCTCAAAAAAAGTTCCAGTTTTTCCGTCAACGATAGTCTCGAGTGCTCCTCCAGCTTTAAGTGCAATCACCGGTCGGCCAGAGGCCATAGCTTCGACAGCTGTAATACCAAAATCTTCGACTTGAGGATTGATAAAAGCTTGAGCCTGGCTAAAAAGCTCGGCGCGACGTTCGTCGCTGACTCGGCCGAGGAAAGTTATATTATTTTTAGCTTGATCTTTTAATTTTTTAAAGAGTGGACCGTCACCAAAAATTTTTAAAGGAAGATTTAAGCGATTGAATGCTTCGACCACCAAATCAAATCTTTTGTAACCGACGAGTCGTCCGCCGGCGAGGAAATAATTATCTGGTTTATCAGAAATATAAAATTTATTGGTATCAACAGGTGGATAAATAACTTCGCTGTCGCGATTGTAATATTTTTTGATTCTTTTTTTGACTTCTTCGGAGTTCGCTATGAAGTGGTCGACACGCTCGGCCGCGATTTTGTCCCACTGACGTAATCGAGTTAAAAAGAACGGTAAAAATCTTTTGAGTAATGAGTTCAATTGTAATTCTTCGAGATAGTTGTGACTGTCGGTCCAAAGAAATCTCGGCGGTGTGTGACAATAACAAATATGTTGAGCGTTTGGGCTGGTTATAATGCCTTTAGAAAATATCGAAGAGCTGGAAATTACCACGTCAAACTCATTTAAGTTATGATTTTCCGTCGCGGTGGGCATCAATGTCAAAAACCACTGTGATTTGCTGACACCAAAAGGTATTTTTTGTAAAAAAGATGTTTTAACATTGTAGTTTTGGAAGTCTGGATGAACTTTGCTTTTGTCGTAAACTAACGTAAAAAAAGGACTTTCCGGGAAAATCTCTTGCAGGGTTTTGGCCACATTTTCGGCCCCGCCGTCCTGGACCAAATGATCATGTACTAAAGCCAGTTTCATATGGGTATACTTTAGCAGAAATTAAGGCAAAAAAACACCCCCAAGATGTGTGTATGTGGAAGGTGTTTTCTGAAAGTTATTTGATCACTTGATATTCAATTTGTCCTATATCCTCGAGCAATTTTATAGTCGCCAATATGGACGGGTTGGTGCTGTGTCCTAAAAATAATTTATTTCCATACTCTTTGTGTAAAGGGGTTAAAAATTCGTCTGCCCAAGAAGGAGACAAGGTATTAACGCCGTCAAAAATAATTTCCACAGTTTCGTCTTTATCGATTTGTGTTAATGATGGTTTGAAGGCGGCAGAAGCTTCCTTCCCCAATTGTCTTGAGGTTAAAGTAACGCCAAATTTTTTTAATTCTATTTTCATAATGTTTTGATTAAAATTTTATTAACGCCAGGCAACCAAGCATTCTTTTTTGAGCCTGTCTTGGTTTAACTTTAGAATCATTTTTTGTAAGGGTTAATTCCGCATTTCCGCTTTTAAAATATAATTCAATTGGTATCATTTCCACGACTCTTCTTACATATTTTAAACCATTGCCCCTGTTTTCTGGAGCTCGTCCTGATATGATTTCTGTGAAAGCTGTTTTTAAAGCTTCTTGGTCATCTTTTATTTCAGGTTTTACTCTTTTTAGAGTCTTATATAACCCTTGTCCGCGGTCGGCCAGAACTATTTGACGTGATTTTAAATTATATCCAAAAAATAATCCAGATATATCAGACCAATTGCCGAGATTATGATCAAAAGCATTGTTGCCTATTTCTCCAGTTATTGCGACCAATAGGGAATATATATCTTTTAGAGAATCTGTTTTCATGAGTTCAGCTTCCATTTTTGAGAGCCGTGCTTGGAAAATAGAGCTGTTTTGACAATAAAAAATACTTGGTGGCTCTTGACCCATTTTTCTTGTTGCCCATTTGTAGCAGAATTTAAAAATGTTGTCGTATAAATAAGTCTCTAGGCTTTCGTTTGAATAATGACGATGGCCACTTAGTTTGTTGCTTCTTTCGGCTGTTAGTATCCCTGATTTGTCCCATCTTCTTAGTGTGTCTGTGGAGACATTTAGAAGTTTTGCTACTTCTCCCAGAGTTAGTTTTAGGCTCATAAGGGTATTTTGTTTAAGTTGTATACTATAAAGATTATAATACTTTGCTTTAATATATGCAAATTATATTTAGTAAACATATGCAAAAAATTGGTTAATTTATACTAAAATTAGCAAAACATCAATAATAAACCTATGCAAAAAGTATTATTTTGTAAAATCAAAGATAGGCATTTTATTGTATTTATAAAAATACCCCCGCCTGTGTGTGAAACAGAAGGGGGGGAGAAACGCTATGTAGCGTTGTTAGACGTTTTTTTTGGGTCGTATTCGAAGTCGAGGATATCGACCGCAGCCCAGCCAACGATCCAGATGAAGGTGCAAATGTACAGGAGCACAAGGGCGTTTCCCTGCATTAACAGTAGCGGATCAGGTTCGTCTGGGGTAATGGTGGCTAAGACCCAGGTAATGGTTGCCAAGATCCAAGACGCATTTAGATATACGCGAGAGTACCAGTGCGTAATCCGCAGAAGCTTGTTCATGGCCGAAAGAAGCAGGAATGCATAGAACGAGATGATGTAGAGGATCGTTAAAAACGAGTAGCCCGTGTATCCGCTAGAAACAAAGAGAAGACCGCTTCCATAATAGGCTAATCCGTAAACGAGCCAGATCCAGCCCACTACCGCGCGACGGCGAGGAAAGTTACCACGGACGATGAGTGCTTTCATGAGTTTACCTCTGTTGGTTTCTTGTATCCCGAAGGATATATAAATTTACAGCGTTTTTGCGGTTTTGTCAAATGCAAAAAATGTACGGGTTCAATCTCTTGAACCCGTACATTTTTTTAAACCTTCGACTTTCTGCTCAAAACAACGAGCGGAGTTTTAAGCAAGATCCAAAAATCAAGACGGAAAGACCAGTTTTCTATATAGTAAGTATCTAATTTTACTTCTTTTTCAAAGTCGAGATCAGAGCGACCGGAGATTTGTGCTAAGCCAGTCATGCCGGGTTTAATATCGAGCACATGTTTATGCTCTTTATCGTATTTTTCTACTTCTCTCGGCTGATGTGGACGCGGACCCACCAAACTCATGTTACCAATCCAGACGTTGAAGAGTTGTGGTAGTTCGTCGATCGAGGTCCGTTCGATAAACCTTCCGATGGCTGTGCGACGAGGATCATTCAAAATTTTATAAACCGGACCTTGACGTTCGGACTGTTTTTTGATTAAACTTTCTTCGTATTGTAAAACTGCTTTTTGATCTGTGTATTTGGTAAATTGTTTACCAGTGCAATATTTGGTGTACATGGATCGGAATTTAAAAACATTGAAAGTTCCTTTGCTGTGTACACGTTCATTTTTATAAATTGCTGGGCCCCAATCTTCAATCTTCAGCATAATGGCGAGGAGGAGCATTAATGGTGAAAGAATAATTATCAAAAGTGAGCTAATAATCAAATCGATAATTCTTTTTATAATTTTATGCCAACCATCCAATTTTGTTTTGCGGATTTCGATAATCGGCACGCCGGCTATCATGTGCACTTCTACATTGGTGGTGCGAGCTTCGAATTGCCCAGCAGCATATTTAAAAATGATGTTATGTTCGTTGGCAAAATCAATCAAAGCAATTGAGTTTTGACGTGAGACATTGGAGTCTGTTTGAATCATTTCATCAACCTGATATTTTTTGTGTAGACTTAAAAGTTCTTCGCGTCCATTATAATCTTTGATGTGCGCGACAATTTTATATCCAAGTTCTGGTTGAGTTTTAAATGTTTGAATTATAGCTTCTGTATTTTCGTTTGTGCCGATGATAATAACTTTATGCGCTCCCAGTCCTCGGCTTAAAGACAAGTTTTGGAATTTACGGATAATGGCTCTCTCGACTGTTACAAAAACCATGGCAAAACCCCAAGCTAAAACTGCAATAAAACGAGAATCAAATAATTCACGGGCAAAGAACATGTAAATAATGATGGCGGTCATGCCGGTAGAGCAGGCGAGGATGACTTTGGTGAGTTCGTCGATTATGCGTCGTCTGGTAAACGAATAAAGTCCGGACCAAGCAAAAAAGATCAACCAAATAAAAGCTGTAATCAGCACGTAAGTTAAATAAAGGTTAAAGGAAAGTCCAAAAATAACTGGACGGATAGATTGGATTGATTCGTTAAAGCGTAAGCTCCAAGCAGCCAGCCCAGCTAAAATCAAAATTAAATAATCAAGAGGGATTTTCAAAAATGTGAAAAAAAGTTCTGCCTTTTTCTTCATAAAGAAATTTATTTTTACGTTGTAATTGTAGCATAGTGAGGGAGAGAGTTCAATCTGTTGATTGCACAGAACATAATCAAGAAAACAAGAAATCAACAAAGTAAAGAGTTAATCTATAAGTTTTGTTTTTCTGTTTTTTTGTTTTTTTGCTTGCCGTGCACTTTAAGGGCTTGTCATGTAGTTAAAGAGTATACTTTATACTGCATGGAACACTTTATAGTGCATGGATTATAGGGTACTAAAAAGCAAGAGGCACAGTGGATAACGAGTTTTTAAGGAAATTTAGAGGATATTTAAACAATTCTTGATGTGAAAAACGAGCTTCGAATT
>Ga0076118_115_pt1 | contig 12073 bp, 12 predicted proteins | sample RifGroC2_FD_67675 | JGI IMG/M metagenome (GOLD analysis project Ga0076118, IMG submission 67675) | Parcubacteria bacterium GW2011_GWC2_38_7 | reverse complement strand
GAGAAGAAATTTTCTTTTCTCAGCGAAGGGACGGCGTTGAAATTAGTGTCCACTGACAAATTGCACCGCCCTGCCGCGCCCAACTTTTATTTTGCGCCATCCGCGACTGCGCAGGACATCACTGAAGAGTATCACCGTTATACAGACCTGCCGGCAATATTCGGCACTGGCGTCAGACAGGCAGACAAAGAAGTTTTCTGGGCGACAGGTTCTGCAAGCCAGCAGGATGAATTGGCAATGTCATTCACGTGCCCGGAACTAGAACAGAAAATTATAGCATTATGTGTAAAATTTGTCAAGTGTTGTCTAAATTTAGATAAAAAAGATAATTCATAAATAAAACTATGTTTAACAAAAAAAACTGGTGGTGGATCGCTCTTATTGCGGTCATTGTCATCGTTGTGGTGTGGGTAGTAGGTTTTTACAATTCTGTGATCAATTTAAATGAAAGTGTAGATAACCAATGGGCTCAGGTGGAGACTCAATATCAAAGACGTTTTGATTTGATTCCTAATTTAGTTGCTAGTGTCAAAGGTGTTTTAACTCAAGAACAAACTATTTTTGGTGATATTGCTGATGCGCGTACCAAGTATGCAGGTGCAACTACTGTTAATGATAAAGCCGGTGCAGCCACTCAAGTAGAATCAGCTTTGGCTCGTTTGTTGGTGATTATGGAAAATTATCCAGTCTTAAAATCTAACGAAACTGTTCAAGCTTTAATGGTTGAGTTAGAAGGTACAGAAAATCGTATTAGTGTCGAAAGAAAGCGTTTTAATGATGTAGTCAAGATTTACAATGTCAAAATAAAAAGATTCCCAGCAAATCTTTTAGCTGGGATGTTTGGTTTTGATGTCCGTAACTTTTTTGATGCTGTAGAAGGTTCAGAAACAGCTCCAACTGTTGATTTAAATGTCACTAAGTAATATGTTCCGCAAAGTAAGCTTTTTGCTTTTTTGTTTACCCAGCACTTTAAGGAAACACTTAATAGTGCTGGGCTTTCTTGCTTTTTTGATTATCGCTCCAGCGGTTCTCGCTTACAGTTCTCCTGGTACAGCAAACGGCTACGTCAACGACTTTGCCGGAGTGATAGACGCGACAACAAAAATAAATTTAGAAGCAGAACTTCAATCATTCACGCAAACAACAAGTCACGAAATTGCTGTTGTTACTATTAAAACTTTAGATGGAGATACAATAGAAAACTATGCGGTAGATCTTTTTAAAGAATGGGGCATTGGCAAAAAGGGGGTGGACAATGGGATCCTTTTTCTTGTGTCAATTGATGATAGACAAATGCGTATCGAAATTGGTTATGGTTTAGAAGGTGCTTTGACTGATTTGCAATCTCGAAGTATCTTAGATAATATTGCGCGTCCATACTTTAAACAGAGTGATTATAGCCAAGGAATTTTATTAGCAACGCAAGCAATCGAATCTACCATCAAAGGAGAAGTTGTTGCGTCGACCCCAGTTGTGCCACGGACAGAAGGAAAGTATAGTGGAAGTCTTTGGGAAACTTTGGGAGTAATATTTTTCTTTATTTTGATGACTGTTTGGCGTTTAGTTTTCTATGCTCTTGGAAAGACTAAGTCATTTTGGTTGGGTGGTCTCATCGGTGGAGCTGGAGCTTTCATGATTGCCTGGTTTTTAACTGGATTTATAATCTCAGCTTTGTTACCAGCATTGATTGGCTTGCTCGCTGGGCTGTTCATGGACTATGGTGCGTCACGTCTTGATTGGTTTAAAAAGAAAGGTGGTGGCAAGGGTGGTTTTTGGGGTGGCTTTGGTGGATTCGGTGGCAGTGGTGGCGGAGGCGGTGGTTTTGGTGGTGGCAGTTCTGGTGGCGGTGGGTCGTCGAGTAGTTGGTAAGGAAAGAACAGTGAATAAGGAATAATGAATAGAGAATAACTAATCCCGCCTCTCGCGAAAGGCGGGAGAATAACGAAAAAGCAGGGAGTAATTTCTCTGCTTTTTGTAATCTTTGTGAATTCGTAATCATAAAAATCATATTTGTTTGAAATCATGGTAATCATAGTCGTAATCATAGTAATCATTGCTGTATATAATCATGGTAATCATAGTCAAAAAGAAGCGCCCCCCACGTGAGTGAAGGGGCGCATGTTCGGTCAGCTACGGTAGATACCGCCGGGCTCGTGCGTGAACTTGAAGTCCGGGTTGGGCGTGCCACGACGCTCGAGCTCGGCCTTGACGATGCTCGTCAGCCAGTCCTCGATGGTGTCGACCCGCGGATTCAGCGTGGTGAGGTCGAATTCGTCTTGCACGGTCATGTAGATGGCGAGTCCTTTGCCCTCTTTGTTGGGCGAAGCTTCGACCAGGTCCTTGGCGATCTGAGTGTCGAGCCGGCTCGGACGGAGTACTTTTACGTCGACGCGGGGCATGGGAACCTCCTTGTTTGGGGAACCAGCGAAACCATATCAATATACCATAAGAGAGTATTTTGTCAAGGGAAAGGTATCAGCGAGATAAGTTGGTAAGTTAGTAAGCCACAGCACTATAAAGTGTTCCCTTTAAATGCTGGGTAAACGAGATAAGCAAGTTTTTGGAGTTGGTGCTTGTCGTGCATTAGGCTTTATAAAAAGATCATTTAGATTAGTGAACATTTACAACAAGCGTAGCGCTACAACATTTTGAACAACTAGATATTTTCCACAAGACGCAATTTGTGCTAAAATATAGATGTAAATAAAATAAAAACAAATATGAAAATATTTGACGTTGTTACTGTTGGGAGTGCGCTCAAAGATATAATGTTTTATTCGGATAAAGTTACCATTTTGGACAATCCAAAAAATATCCTCGAACAAAAATTGTTGACCATGGAATATGGATCCAAAATTCCGATCGATGAAGTTCATGTTAATTATGGTGGCGGAGGGTTGAACGTGGCTGTGGGTCTCAAGAACTTTGGATTGGACGTAGCCCCTATGGTTAATTTGGGGGATGACCTAGTTGGTAAAGAAGTCTTCTATTATTTAAAAAAGAATAGCATTGACACATCTTTAATCAATGTTGAGCGTAAGGCCAAGACAGGCTTCTCGATCATAATTTCCGCCAAAAAAGATAAAGAACATACAATTTTTACTCACAAAGGTGCCAGCAGTTCGCTCAAGTTACCAGGGCTAAGAAGTTTCCGTACCAGTTGGTTTTATGTTTCGGCTTTATCAGGAAAAAACTGGGCAGTCGAATTCGAAAAGATTGTTCGTCAAACTAGACGCAATATCAAAATTGCTTGGAATCCTGGCGTTGTTCAATTAAAAGATTACAAAATGCTGGCTAAGTTTTTGCCTTATATCGAAGTGTTGATTTTAAATAATGATGAAGCTTTAGAACTTCTGTACAATCTTAATAAAAAGGTTCGTGGAGTTAGTGGTGCAATCTTGTTGAAAAAGTTGCAAGAGTTGGGTCCTCGTTATGTCATTGTGACTCAAGGCGATAAAGGTGTCATTGCCATTGATGTGCATGGTAAAAAATATAATCTGGCTAGTAAATTTGATAAAAAAAGAATTGTTGATACAGTTGGTGCCGGTGATTCCTTTGGTTCAGGTTTTTTGGCCGGGTGGATGAAATGGTTGGATTTTGAAAAATCACTTTGGCTTGGTTTAAAAAACGCCACTAATAATTTATACAAAGTTGGAGCTCAAAATGGTTTATTGAAGATAAAATTGAAATAAAGAGGGGAAATTGATATGAAAAAAACAATCAGAGTGGAAGTATCCGCCCGTCATGTTCATTTGACTAAGCATGATTTAGAAGTTTTATTTGGCGAAGGTTACGAATTAAAGCGAGACAAAGATCTTTCTCAACCTGGGCAATATGCTAGCGTTGAGGTAGTGACTCTTGTTGGAACAAAACGGAACTTAGAAAATGTCCGTGTGCTTGGTCCTTGTCGTGGTAATAGTCAGGTAGAAATTTCACGCACTGATAGTTTTTATCTTGGTTCTCCTGCTCCGCTTAGACTTTCTGGCAAGATCATTGGTTCTGGTTCTATTAAATTAGTTGGGCCTAAAGGAGAAGTTGAGCTTAAGGAAGGTTTGATAGTTGCCAAAAGACATGTACATCTTAATTTAACTCAAGCCAAAGATTACGGAGTTTCTAATGGCCAAAATATAAAAATAGAAATTGATGGACCACGTTCGATTGTTTTTAGTGAAGTCGAAGTCCGTATAGACGAAAATTTTGATGAGGCAGTTCATTTGGATACAGACGAAGCCAATGCAGCTGGATTTACAGGAGAAGAAGAAGCAAGACTTATTATAAAATAGGTATGAATCAAAAATTAACCTTGGTTTTAAATTCCGGCAGTTCCAGCATCAAATTTAAAATTTTTACTAAAGATCTTAAAGTCGTGGCTTCTGGGATTATGGAAAAAATTGGGTTGCCAGGATCTTTTGTCGATTTCATTCTAGATAAAACAAAAAAACACAGCACTATTAATTTAGAAAATCATGAGGCTGCTATCAAGCAGTTATTTTTATTGTTAAATAAGGCTGGAATTAACTTTGAGAACATAACAAAGATTGGGCATCGTGTTGTACATGGTGGAGAAAAATTTATTAAACCAACTTTAGTCGACAGAAAAGTTTTGCGCGAACTCAAAAGATATAACAAATTAGCTCCTTTGCATAATCCAAAGAATATCGCTGGGATAGAGGCTTGTATGAATATTCTGCCTCAAGCAAAAAATTATGCTGTTTTTGATACAGCTTTCCACTCCACTTTACCTGATTATGCGTATCTCTATCCATTACCAGCAAAGATTTATCATAAATATCATATACGTCGATACGGTTTTCATGGAATTTCGCATCAATATGTGGCCGAAGAATCAGCTCGTATTTTAAAAAAGACCAAGCCGAATTTGATTGTTTGTCATTTAGGTAGTGGTGACAGTATTACGGCCATTAAAGAAGGGAAGTCAGTTGATACTTCTATGGGTTTTACTCCACTCGAAGGGTTGATGATGTCTACTCGTACTGGGGACATGGACCCAGCCTTGGGAATGTTTTTGCATCACGAAGGAATGAACCAGACAAAAATACAACATTTGTTTAATAGTGAATCTGGTTTACTTGGTGTTAGTGGTTTAAAGGATATGCGCGACGTGATGATTGCCAATGGTTATAAAATTCCTGGTTACCAAAGTTCTGTTAAATTTACAGCAGAAAATAAAAAATGGGCGCGTATTGCTTTACAAATGTTTGTTTATCGTGTTAGGAAATATATTGGAGCTTATTCGTTGATTCTTGGTCATGTTGATGCGTTGGTATTTACTGCGGGAATCGGAGAGCGCAATCAAGATGTTCGTAATTTGATTACTAAAGGTTTAAAGTTTAAGAAACTGGTTATCCCAACTAATGAAGAGTTAATGATTGCTAAGTTAATTGCATGATCTTCGGAAAATTTTTATCTCAAAAATCTAGTTCAGTCGCAACAGCAGCGGTGGTTATTGCCATCGCTGGTTTGCTTAGTCGCGTGTTAGGAATAGTCCGCGATAGAGTTTTGGCTGGGCAATTTGGGGCAGGGAATGAACTTGATATTTATTATGCAGCTTTTAGAATTCCAGATTTACTAATTAATTTGATTGCACTGGGTGCACTTTCGGCTGGGTTTATTCCAGTTTTTATCGGTTTGATTAAAAAAGAAGATGACCCAAATAGTCCAGCTAACAAAGAAGCTTGGAGTTTTGTTAGCAATATCATAAATATTATCGGCGTGATTCTGATTGTTTTTGGTGGTATACTCGCAATCCTCAGCCCCTGGTTGGTTCCACTGATGACTCCAGGATTTTCGGGCGAAAAGTTACGTTTGACGGTTGTGTTGACACAAATATTATTTTTAAGTCCTTTTATTCTTGGTATTAGTAGTATCCTTGGTGGAGTTCTGCAATCTTTTCGTCGATTTTTAGCTTTTTCGTTGGCTCCAGTTATGTATAATTTGGGTATTATAATCGGGGCTAAGTTTTTTGTGCCATATTTTGGCTTGTATGGTCTAGCGTATGGCGTGATACTTGGTGCAGTTTTGCATCTTTTAATCCAACTGCCGAGTTTAATTCGTTTGGGTTGGAGACCACGGATGATTTTTGAACCACGAGAAAAAAGTTTTGTGCAAGTTCTCAAACTTATTGGACCGAGAATACTTGGCCTTGCGAGTGGGCAAGTAAATTTTATTGTTATCACTGTCTTGGCCTCAACAATCGCCGTTGGGAGTTTGGCTATTTTTAACCTTGCTAATAATTTGCAAAGTTTCCCAATCAGTTTTTTTGGAGTTTCTTTTGCTTTGGCAGTTTTCCCATTACTCTCACGACATTTTGCAAATGGCAAGGAAGATGAATTCCAAAAATCATTTCTTTCTACATTTAAACAAATTTTATTATTTACGATTCCATTTACTGCACTGTTTATAATTCTGAGGATTCAAATCGTGCGTGTCATCCTCGGAGCAGGGAAATTCAACTGGACTGATACAGTTTTAACAGCAGATACTCTCGGCGTCCTCTGTCTGAGTTTATTCGCTCAGGCCTTATTGCCACTGCTCGTTCGAGTTTTTTACGCACGACATAATACCTTGCTTCCGTTTTGGGCAAGTTTCATTAGTATGCTCGTGAATTTGGGGTTGAGCTGGTATCTAATTAAATATTTTGGCGTAATTGGTTTAGCCTTTGGTTTCACAATCAGTCAACTCGTCAACGTGGCTTTGCTGATCGTCTTTTTAAAATTCAAAGTTAAAAATATTTGGCATGACGGCTTGCTCTCTTTCTCATTTAAATTAACTTTTGCCGCACTGATCATGGGTTTTGTGACTCAAGTTGTTAAGACTGCGCTTGGAACTTATGTGGACATGGAAAGATTTTGGGGAGTTTTAACTCAAGGCTTTGTGGCTGGTTTAGTCGGTTTGATAGGTTTTGTGATTTTAGCTTATGCGTTTAAAGTCGAAGAGTTGATAGTCTTTGTCGCTTCTGTAAAGAAAAAGTTGATCGTAAAATTCCGGTCCGAAAAAGAAACTATGATTGATGAGGATCTGACCTAGTTGCGAATAATACCTTTTATCAGGTTGTTACGAATTATTACTAACACTTAGTTGCTAAACAGTGATTCGTAACTTCCAATTAGAATGGTCTATTCGTAACTAAAATAAACCCCCGGACGCTTGGCAATCCGGGGGTGTTTCGAACAGGAACTAGACGACGAAGTCGGAAGCCTTCTTGGCTCCGCTCAGGCGGTAGATCTCTCTGATGACATCCAGCCGATAGTCTCGCCAGTTGATCTTGCTGGCGATCTTGAGCCGACGGGCGAGGCGACGCCAGGGTTCGTCCGAGAGCTTCTTCTTGTCTTTTTCCGACGCGGAGAAGACATTAAGTTCACCAACCAGATCGATCCACCACTGGTCGTGGGGTTCGGTGTCGTGGTAGTTGCCGATGACGTATACCGTGTAGCCTTGCGCGAGAGCAGCCTCGATCTGGCCCGTGCTGTAGATGTCGATGCCACTTTTGGCCATGGTGGCCATGGGATGTGAGAGCGGACCATCGACGCAAGGTTGTCTGCGTTGCGAACCATCGCCGGCGCTGAAGATCGCGATCTTGTTCATGTTCAGATCCTTTCCAAAAGGGTTGTTCAAACTTTCACACACTGACAAAATATTATCTCATATTATTTAAATTTTGTCAACATGTGCCCTAAATTTATTGATTTTTAGCAGACAATCTGGTATTCTATCATTATTAAATATGAGAGAAAAAATCCGTAATTTTTGCATTATCGCGCATATTGATCATGGTAAGTCCACTTTGGCTGACCGATTTTTGGAATTGACTCAAACCGTCGAGAAGCGAAAAATGAAGGATCAAATGCTTGATACTATGGATTTGGAGCGAGAACGAGGGATTACCATCAAACTTCAACCAGCTCAGATGGATTATAAAGGTTATCAGTTAAATTTAATTGATACTCCGGGGCACGTTGATTTTTCTTACGAAGTTTCCAGATCTTTAGCTGCTGTCGAAGGAGCAATTCTTTTAGTCGATGCAACGCAAGGGGTGCAAGCGCAAACTCTCGCTAATCTTTATTTGGCCATCGAACAAGGATTAGAAATTATTCCGGCCATAAATAAAATTGATTTGCCTGCCGCTAACGTAGAAAAATCTTTAAACGAAATTGTTGGTTTAGTTGGTTGTAATAAAGAAGATATTTTACAATGTTCTGGCAAAACCGGTTTGGGTGTGGAGCCGATACTGGACCGTGTAATTAAAGTTGTCCCACCACCAAAAGGTGACAGCGATAAACCTTTACGCGCTTTAATTTTTGATTCATTTTTTGATGAATATCGTGGCGTTGTCGCTTACGTTCGCATTATGGACGGTGCAGTTGTTAAAGGTGATAAGATTACCATGTTAAGTACCAAGGGCCTGGGCGAAGTTTTAGATTGTGGGATTTTAAAACCGCAAATGCACTCGCTAGATAAATTAGATATGGGACAAATCGGTTTTATTGTTACGGGTTTAAAAAACATCGAAGAATGTCGTGTTGGGGATACTATTACACTGGTCAAAACAAAAGACGAAGTTAAAGCTCTTACCGGATATAAAGAAGTTAAGCCCATGGTTTATGCAGGTGTTTTTTGCGAAGAGGGAAATGAATATAACGAATTGCGCGAGGGAATTGGTAAATTGAAATTGAATGATGCAGCCTTAGTCTACGAACCAGAAAATTCTCCAGTGCTGGGCTTTGGTTTCCGTTGCGGTTTCCTTGGTTTATTACATTTAGAAATTTTTCAAGAACGTTTACGTCGTGAGTTTGATCTTGATCTTGTAGTAACAGTCCCAAGCGTTGCTTATCGCATTGCTTTAAAAGAAGGTTCTCGCTTGCCATCAAATTTAAAAACAGAACAAATAATTTCTGATCTTGTTTATGTAATTAAAAATCCCAATGAATTTCCAGATCCGAGTGCTGTTGATTATATGGAAGAACCGATTATGAATGTGGATATTGTAAGTCCAAAAGATTATATCGGAAACATCATGAATTTGGTTCAAGAAAGTCGGGGCGAATATTTAAATACAGAATTTTTGGACGAGACTAGAACGGTATTGCATTATCGAATTCCTTTGGCGATGTTAATTGTTGATTTTTATGATAAATTAAAAACAGTCAGTTCTGGCTATGGTTCTATGAATTATGAGTTCCACCATTACCAAAAAGCAGATTTAGTTAAAATGGATATTTGGGTGGGGGACGAAATTGTAGAAGCTTTTTCGACTATTGTTTATAAAGATTCATCATTTAAGGCTGGCAAAAAGATTGTTAGCAATCTAAAAGAAGCAATTCCCAAACAACAGTTTATGATCAAAATACAAGCTGCGATTGGTGGAAAAATTATTGCAGCCGAACGACTCTCAGCTTTGCGTAAGGATGTAACCGCCAAGCTTTACGGTGGTGATTGGACTCGTCGTGCTAAACTTTTAAACAAACAGAAAAAAGGTAAAAAGCGGATGATGGAATTTGGTAAAGGGAAGGTGAATATTCCGCCAGAGGCATTTCTCTCTGTTATGAAACGATAATTCTACCTACATTTGCGCAAACAAAAAATAATCCGTACAGTATAAGTATTGATTATTTTTTATTGAGTTAAAAGGCTACAGTCCACATAACCATAGAGAGGATAATCATCACAACAAGAATTATCCAGACGACCCTTTGCGCTTTTTTCATAAGCAAGTTAAAATAGTAGTGAATTTGGCTGGTGATGCTTGGGACGAACTCAGGCATTAATAGCTAAAAATACAAGCATGCAGAAAGAGTGGCGGGTTTTACCCAAGGCACCGGTAAGTTTTATTAATGAGTTGAAAAAGTATCATCCATTAATAGCACAATTATTATATAACAGGGGTCTGCAAAGTCAACAGCAAATTCAGAGTTTTTTCACGCCGGAGTTTGACAAATTGCATGATCCTTTTTTGTTTAAGGACATGGAAAAGGCGGTACAGCGTATTTGGCAGGCAGTCAGTCGTAAAGAAAAAATCATAGTCCACGGTGATTATGATGCCGACGGAGTTACAAGTTCTGCTGTCATTTACAAAACCTTAACCATGTTGCGCGCCAATGTAGAAGTATTCATCCCGCACCGAGAATTGGACGGCTATGGTATTAATCTTAAAACCGCCAATAATTTTATTGCGCGCAGTGCTGATTTGATTATCACGGTTGATTGCGGAATCACAAACGTAAAAGAAGTTGAGCGTTTAAACGAAGCTGGCATTGAAGTTATTATAACTGATCACCATGAGCCACCACAAATATTGCCTGAGGCTTTCGCGATTATCGATCCAAAAGTGGCCACTGATAACTATCCTTTCCGTGATTTGTCGGGGGCGGCGGTGGCGTACAAGTTGGTTCAGGCGTTATTGAGCAAAAGAATAAAGACTAAAGGATTAGAATTAAGGTTTGAGGAATATGGTGGCGTCGCAGGTTTTCAAAAATGGTTATTAGATATTGTAGCGATTGGAGTTGTCGCTGACGTTATGCCACTGCTTGACGAAAATCGAATCCTCGTCAAGTGGGGATTACTTGTATTAAATAAGACAAAAAGTAAAGGTTTAAAAAGGTTATTAGAACTTATCAGAACAAGAAAAATAGATAGCTATACCATTGGATATCAACTTGCTCCACGTTTAAATGCTGCGGGCAGAATGAAGCATGCCAGTGTGGCCTTTAATCTATTAGTTACAGAAGATGATATAGAGGCCGAGGCGATTGCTCAAGAACTGCAAGAAAATAATTTGGCTCGTCAAAAAGTAACCGAGACTGCTGTTGCTCAAGCTAAGCAACAACTTTTACTTCAAACTCAAAAAGATATTTTATTTGCTTTTGATCCAACGTGGCCAGCTGGTGTTATCGGTTTAATTGCTGGTAAATTGGCAGAGGAGTTCTATCGTCCTGTTATTGCCATGACCTCAGTCGATTCTCAAATTGTCGGTTCAGGTCGCAGTGTTGACGGGTATGATATCATTGTCGCTTTAACAACTATGAGTCACATGTTTGCCCGTTTTGGTGGACATAGCCAAGCTTGTGGTTTTACTTTAACCAGCCAAGAGATGCTCGAGGAATTTAAAAGTTCTTTGGGTGCGCATGCTAGTTCAGAAATTAAAAATAAAAATTTAACTCCTTTTGTTGATGTTGACGCAGAGATTGATCTATCAGAAATTAGTTTGGGTTTTTATAATCAATTAGAAGGTTTTGAACCTTTTGGCGAAGGTAATATTAAACCAACCTTTTTGATAAGGTCTGCTCAAGTTGTGGCACTCGATTATCTGGGAGAGGGTAAGCATATGCGACTGATGGTTAAACAAACATCACCCAAGGTTTTTAAAATGATGAAGTTTGGTAATGGTGCCTCGTATGTAGATAAAATTGCAGTTGGCGATAAACTTGATATAATTTGTGAGATCAACAAAAGCGATTGGAGCGGACGACCAGAAATTGAGTATAAGATCATAGATTTAAGTAAAGTAAAGCAGTAATTCGTAACATCAAAATAAATATTCTATTTGTAACTATGAAACTAAAAATTCACTCAGACGGTGGTGCACGCGGTAATCCAGGGCCTTCAGCTATTGGGTATGTGATTCAAACTGCGCAAGATAAAGTTATTTTTAAAGTAGGGGAATGTATCGGACATAAAACAAATAATGAAGCTGAATATGCGGCTATCATTGCAGCTTTAAAAAAAGCTAAAGAATTGGGGGGGACAGAACTTGATTGTTATTTGGATTCGGAGTTAGTTGTTAAACAATTAAGAGGTGAGTATAAGGTCCGGGACGAGAAGCTCTCTAGATGTTACTTGATGGTTTGGAGTCTGCAAAATCAATTTAAGTTAGTTAAGTATCATCATATCTATCGAGAAAAAAATACTTTGGCTGATAGTTTGGTGAATGAAGCTTTGGATCGTAAATAATTTTTGTTAATCAATTAAATTAAAAAATATGAGAGAACCAAGTATGGCCCAAGCTTCTGCTGGCCTTAAATCAGAAGCAATACTAGAAAAAGAAGCATTACAATTA
>Ga0076118_118_pt1 | contig 12087 bp, 11 predicted proteins | sample RifGroC2_FD_67675 | JGI IMG/M metagenome (GOLD analysis project Ga0076118, IMG submission 67675) | Parcubacteria bacterium GW2011_GWC2_38_7 | reverse complement strand
GATAACAACCAAAATTTACATAAAAAGCCGGTAATTTGGCGAAGAATTAATAGTCAAAACAAGATTTTGTGTCATTATTGTGGTTTTTCAACGCTCTCAATTTGGCTAAATTTAAATGTTATTTACATTTAATAAAACAAAAAAGAGATTAATTCTCTTTTTCATAGTGGTTTACAATAAAGTCACCCTGTAGTATAAAGTATAAACTTTAACTACAGGGTAAACCAACAAAGTCTTTATGTAATGAATGGTTCACCATACAGTCACGCAAAGCGTGTACTGTATGGTGGACGCTAGTGGGGTCGAACCACTGACCTCCTCGACGTCAACGAGGCGCTCTAGCCAACTGAGCTAAGCGTCCACAAAGTACAGGCTTTGCCCGACTTTGTGGCAAGCCCCACATAGGCAAAGCTGTTTTTGATGGACAATAAATTTGTTTTAATTAACAGATAATCGTGCCTCATGAAGCATGAGTTCATGCTGTCATCGTATGGTTCACCATAAAGTCACGCCAGGCGTGTACTTTATGGTGGGCCTGATGGGACTCGGACCCATGACCCCCACTTTATAAGAGTGGTGCTCTAACCGACTGAGCTACAGGCCCAGAAGTACATGCTTCGCATGACTTCTGGGCAAGCCCATCATCAAACAAAGCTGTTTTTTGCGTTGTACATGCTTCGCATGACTTCTGGGCAAGCCCATCATCAAACAAAGCTGTTTTGCGTTGTACATGCTTCGCATGACTTCTGGGCAAGCCCCTCATCAAACAAAGCTGTTTTGCGTTGTACATGCTTCGCATGACTTCTGGGCAAGCCCATCATCAAACGAAGCTGTTTTGCGTTGTACAGGCTTTGCCTGACTTCGGGGTAAACCCTGCATCAAGCGAAGTAAGTCTTCATGCTTCGCCTGAGTTATGGGGGAACCCATCATCGAGCAAAGCTGTTTATAGGGATCAAACGTGATTAAATAATAGCAAACAGAAAGATATTTGTCGAGGTCCAAAGATTAAAGTATTATTTGATTGGCTATCTCTAGGATGCTTTGTTTGTTGGTACTGAAAGGGAATTTAATCAAAGCTTTTTGTCCTTGAGGATTATAAATACGGAAGTAATTTTTTAAATCTTGGCCTTTTTCTGATTTGATTAGACAATAGTCTTGATTACCTTTTTGGAAGAAAACAAGAGAAAGTTCCACTGTAGGAATATTGCTGATTAATTCATCAAGTACTCCGTTCAAATCTTTTTCATCAGTTTTTGTGTCTAAGAAATCTTCTTTATTAATTTCGGCCCAAGCAATTTTTTGCCTTACATCAGTTTCTAATTTTATCAATGTTTTGCCCCAAAGTCTTAAAGTATTGACTGATCGAGTCTGATATAAGTTCTTGATGATGGAGTCTCTTTCTGCTCCTGCAGCCATTAAACGGCTAGCAATGTTCAAACTTTTTGGAGTTATAGTTGGTATTTTGAAACTCTTAGTTTTTTCTACCATCCCAGTTAAAAGGTGAGTGGCCATTTGTTCGTCCATGAGAGAAGGGTCGAGGGAATCTATCAAATCATAAAGTATTTCTGAGATAGAGGTGGCGGTAATATTAATCATGTTTATGTGTCCGTAATGTTCGTTCTCGGGCGAATAGTCTATGTTGATTATCGGTACATTAAAGAAGAATTCTGTGTTATCTTCGTAAAATTTTTCTAAAGAAGCCAAGTCCGGGGTGTTTAAAATAATGATTAAATCATGTCTGTATCTTGATTCGCTAATTTTGATGTTTTCTCGGCTAAAGTCTGGTTCGTCCGAATTGATGTGAATGTGGAGTTGATTGTCACGTTCTTCATGTTCCAAATGATGAGATTTTAGTGCTGGGTGATCTAGCGAGATAGTCACTTGTTTAAGGTTATTGCTGTGTCGTTTGATTTTATCGGCTCCATCTAAAAATTTAAAATTGTCCGGCAAGTCGTATTGCGGAGCAATAATATCATAAGAACGGTTCCATTTTTTTAGTAGGCGTCCCAGTGCTAGACTACTAGCGACCACATCCCCAGTTGCTTCCTTATGGAAAGTAATGAGTGGATACTGACTTTTCTGAATCGTCTCGTAAAGTTGTTGTTGCTGTGTTAGGGCCATAAATCAAGTTAAGGATTCTCAACCATTAAAGTTGCACAATCAAGATATTGTATAGAAATATCAAGCTACTGTCAAGCCAAGAATGGGGGTAAACCATAAGCCTTGCAATGTGTCAATTTTGTTGTAATTTTGGGGGTTATATGGTATTATTTGTATAGTTAGTTTGAGGTGAATTAATATTTTTTTATTATGGAAATAGAAAAGGCTTATAGCCCACAAGAGAAAGAAGATAAAATTTATTCAGATTGGGAGAAAAAAGGTCTTTTTAACCCCGATACTTTAAATAGAAAAGGCGCCAAAGCTTTTTCTATTGTTTTACCTCCACCTAATGTGACTGGAACTTTGCACTTAGGTCATGCTTCTATGTTAGCGATAGAAGATTTGATGATTAGATATAAACGCATGCAAGGCTTTGATACTGTTTGGATTCCGGGTACAGATCATGCGGCTATTGCTACCCAAAACGTTGTTGAGAAAAAAATCTATAAAGAGACTCAAAAAACTCGTCACGATTTTGAGCGTGATGATTTTTTAGCTTTAGTTGCTGAACATGCAGAAAAATCAAAAGACACTATTCGTAATCAAGTTAGAAAAATGAGTTCAAGTTTAGATTGGAGTCGCGAGGCTTATACTCTTGATGAGGTTCGCAACAAAGCTGTTAAAAAGGTTTTTAAAATGATGTATGACGATGGATTGTTATATCGAAGCACTAGAATAGTTAATTTTTGTCCAAGGTGTCATACAACTTTGGCTGATGATGAGATCGAGTACAAAGAAACCAAGAGTAAATTATACTGGATTAAATATGGACCTTTTGTTTTAGCGACTACTCGTCCAGAAACAAAACTAGGAGATACGGCCGTGGCAGTAAATCCGAGCGATGAACGTTACAAAGAAATGGTTGGTAAAAAATATATGATTCCTGGTGTGCTCGGCGAATTTGAAGTTACAGTTGTAGCTGACGAAGAAGTCGATCCAACTTTTGGTTCTGGTGCTGTTAAGGTAACTCCGGGACATAGTATTGTTGACTATGATATCGCTATGCGTCATCATATAAAAGTTAAAAAAATTATTGATGAAGACGGTCGCATGATGGCCAACTGTGGAAAGTATGCTGGAATGACAACTCTGGAGGCGCGCGAAGCGATAGTCCAAGATATGCAGGCCATGGGTTTAATCGAAAAAGTTGACGAAAATTACGAAAATAAACTTTCGGTTTGTTATAGATGTAAATCAATAGTAGAACCTTTGCCATCAGCGCAGTGGTCTATTGATGTTGATAAAAAAGTAACACGTAAAGACAATAAATATTTTAAAGATGGAGCTTCGCTCAAAGAAGTTTCCTTAAAAGTTGTACGCGATGGGGAAATCAAAATTATTCCAGAAAGATTTGAGAAAACATATTATCAATGGATGGAAAATTTACGACCTTGGTGTGTTTCGCGTCAAATTTGGTTTGGGCATCGTGTTCCGGTTTGGTACAAAAAAGAAAAACCATTTGTGATTATGGCTTCTCGTCATGGCGAAGCGATTAATAATCAAAAGAATATTTTAAATTCTGATTTTGAGCGTCGGGAATTTATTTTGACTGAAAAAGGTAAGGCCGACATTTTGCAAGACGCAGAAAGATTAAAAAAAGAAGGGAAGGAATTTGATCTGATTTTTGTCTCTCCATTTGAACGTACTGTAGAAACAGCACAAATATTTGCCGATACTTTTGGGGCTGAGGTTGTTGTTGATGAACGGTTAAAAGAAATCGGCATGGGAGAATTTAATGGGATAAAAGATTCTCCTGATGGTTTTGCAAAACTTCGCAGTAATTTTGAAGCTTGGCATCATGATAATCCGCAAGGAATTGAATCTTTTGATAGTTTAAAAAAACGAGTGGAATCTTTACTCGATGAAATAAAAGAAAAATATCAAGGTAAAAAAGTAATGATTGTTGCCCATGGCGATCCACTCAGAATTATCAGTGGTTATGGTTTGGAATTGTCAGATGAAGACACATTCAATTTGGGCTATCCTAAAGTTGGTGAACAAATTATAGTTGATTTGTCTCGTAAAAAGGATCGTATTGTATCCGAAGAGTCTTTGAATCCCGAAGAATGGGAACAAGATCCAGACACCCTTGATACTTGGTTCTCTGCTGGTCTATGGACTTTTACAACTTTGTTGCCAAAAGATTGGGATGGTAAAGAATTTAAATCAGAAGAAATAAAAAGATTTCATCCAACAACTGTTTTAGAAACTGGTTATGATATTATTTTCTTTTGGGTGGCGCGGATGATACTGATGACAACTTATGTTTTGGGTGAGGTCCCTTTTGAAAATGTTTATTTGCATGGGTTGATCCGCGACAAAGATGGCGAAAAAATGTCCAAATCAAAACCAGAGACAGCGATTGACCCACTCGACGCTGGAAACAAATATGGTTTTGATGCAGTTCGTCTTAGTTTGTTGATTGGCAACTCTGCTGGCAATGATATTCGCTTGTATGATGAAAAGATAGAAAGCTATCGTAATTTTGTTAATAAGCTTTGGAATGTCTCTCGTTTTATTTTAACTTCAGTTACTGATATCTCGGTTGACACTAAAACTGTAATGGCGGACACTTTAGCTGATAAGTGGATCGTTTCCCGATTCAATAGAATGACTTTTGATGTCACTAAGTTACTTGATGAATATAATTTTTCTCAAGCCGGTGAATTGCTGAGGGATTTCACTTGGAACGAATTGGCTGATTGGTATTTAGAAATTGCCAAGGTTGAAAAGAATAAAGACCAAATCCTAATGTATATTTTGAAGAATTTATTGATAATGTGGCATCCTTTTGTTCCTTTTGTGACAGAATCAATTTGGAGTAATTTAAACCAACCAGATCCTTTGATGATAACTGCTTGGCCAACTCCAGATATGCGTTTGATTGATGATAAATATTCAACCCAGTTCGAAATGGTCAGACAGATTATTATAGGAATCAGAAACGTCCGCGCTGAATATAACATTCCATATACAAAAGAACTCGAGGTTATTGTTGCCGTCGATTTAGAAGTTGGAATGATAGAAATGAACCAAGAGATTATTAAACGCATTACTCGACTTTCGGACTTTAAAGTTTTAGAAGTTAAGAAAGGAACAGAATATGCTCAACCAGAAGGCTATGTTTCTGGTGGAATCTTTAGCCTCGGCGCAGTTTATGTAAATCTCTCCGGTGCCATCGATCTTTCGAAGGAAAAAGAGCGTTTGCAAAAAGAATTAGATGGATTGGAAAAGTATGTTGTAGGATTAGAAAAGAAATTATCAAATGCAGAGTATGTTAAAAATGCGCCAGCTCAGATTGTCGACGCGGATAAAGTCCGACAAACAGAAGCGCAAGAGACTATTGCAAAATTAAAAGCGCAAATTGCAGAAATAAAATAACCCACGCCTTTCTCGAACCCCGCTTCTCGCGAGCGGCGGGGCGAAAGGCGGGATAAAAACTATATGAGTATTGACACTGACCCTAAAAAAATTGAAGAGTTATTAACTCGCGGGGTTGAAAATATTTACCCAAAAAAAGAATTTCTATCTGAAAAACTGAAAAGCGGAGAAAAGTTAACTCTTTATTTGGGAATTGATCCAACTGGCCCTTGTTTGCATTTGGGCCACGCCATTAGTTTGATGAAATTACGTCAATTCCAAGACTTAGGTCACAAAATAATTATGCTCATTGGTAGTTTTACGGCCATGATTGGTGACCCGACAGATAAACTCGCCACTCGCAAACCTCTGACGCGAGAACAAGTGCTCGAGAATTGCAAAAACTATCAAAAACAAGCCTCCGCTATTCTCGACTTTGAGGGAAAAAATAAAACAGAGGTTAAATACAACGATGAATGGTTAGATAAATTAAAATTTAGAGAGGTTGTTGATTTGGCAGGTAACTTTACAGTCCAACAAATACTGGAGCGCGACATGTTTGAAAAGAGATTAGCAGAGGGGAAGCCCATCGGCCTCCATGAATTTTTATATCCTTTAATGCAAGGTTATGATTCTGTGGCCATGGACGTAGATGGTGAAATTGGCGGTAATGATCAAACATTTAATATGCTGGCAGGTAGAACTTTAATGAAAGCTGTTAAGAATAAAGAAAAATTTGTTGTGACTAATAAGCTTTTAGCTGATCCAACTGGAGTCAAAATGGGGAAGACCACTGGTAACATGATTACACTTACTGACTCGGCCGAAGAAATGTTTGGTAAGGTTATGTCTTGGACTGATAGAATGATAGTCTCTGGATTTGAATTGTGCACAAAAGTTCCAATGGCAGAAGTTAAAAATGTTGAGAAGCGAATGAAGGCTGGAGAAAATCCACGTGACTTAAAATTAGAATTGGCTGGTGCTGTCGTCGAAATATATTATGGGAGAAAAGAGGCAGAAACTGCCAAGGAAAATTTTTTGCAAATGTTTCAAAAAAAAGAAGTGCCAGATGATATCGCGGAATTAAAAATGGTCGGAGCCACTATCGTCGACGTTTTGGTTGAGGCAAAGTTTGTAACATCAAAAACAGATGCCCGGCGGAATGTCGAGCAGAATGGCGTCAAGTTAAATGGCACAGTCGTCACCGATCCAGCTCAAATCGTCAAAAGCGGTGACATCATCCAAAAAGGCAAAAGATTTTTTATAAAAATAAAATAGTCCCTCGTCCTTCTCGAAGGGCGGGACAAAAGTGTATGAAAATTTTAGTCTTGCTCGAAAATTTAGTTTTAAATCCAAACGCAGATTATGCTGTTATTGAATCATCGATGAATAAAATTCATAAATGGTTAGATGCTGGCGCGGAAGTAGAATATCTTACCAGTATTAGTAAATTTCTAGAATTAAAAAAGATTGATGACCGTTTCCATGATCTTGATTTGCCAGACGCGAAGGTCCACAAAAAGCAAGAAACAGAAAAGTATAAAGAAGTCTTAGCTTCTGTATCTCCGCAAGTTTTTATTGACCTCAAGGGCAGTCTTGATGGCGAAAAAAATATTTCTTCTCAGTTGGACAGCAGTAAAAATGTAGTTGATATAGTCTTAAAAGAAGTTTCAGAAATATCGAAGTTGCCAGATTTTCCAGAAGAGCTTAAGGATTATCTTGAGGAAACAACAGTAGTCGAAGAAGTAGAATAATATGATGGACATCAAAACACAACTTAGCCAAGAAATTAGTAAGGTCTTTGATCTTGCAGTTAGCCCAACAGATTTTGTGGCCCCGCCAAACACAAATCTTGGTGATTTAGCTTTCCCTTGTTTTAATTTAGCTAAAGAACTAAAAGCTACTCCCATTGAAATTGCTAATAAAATTGTCGAGTCTTTTAGCTCTAGCGATACTGTTTCTGCTTGCAAAGCAACTGGCCCATATGTAAATTTTGTAGTTCAAGATCAAATTATTATTGATTATTTAAAAGAGAATGTTTTAGCCAATGATGAGTTTGGTGCAGGTAAAGACAAAAAGACCAAGATTATGGTTGAGTTTGCTCATCCTAATACTTTAAAATCTTTTCACATCGGTCACTTGCGTAACATTATAACCGGAGAAAGCATTGCGCGGATTTTAAAAAATAATGGTTACGAAGTAATCAGAGCTAATTATCAAGGTGATGTCGGTTTGCATATTCCTAAAGCATTGTGGGGGATTAAACAACTTTGGGGAGAATACGAATCAATTAAAGATGCTTCGGTTGCTAAGCGGGTTGAATTTTTAGGCAAGGCTTATGCTTTTGGTTCTCAGAATTTTGAAAAAGATGAAGCAGTCAAAGCCCAGGTTTATGAATTAAACGAAAAGATTTATCAATTAAGCCCAGACATAAAAGAACTTTATCAAGAAACCAGAAACTGGAGCCTTGAATATTTTGATCATATCTATACTCGCGTCGACACAAAATTTGATCGTTTGTATTTTGAATCAGAAACTTTTAAACGTGGCAAAGAAATAGTCGAAAAATTTACTGAAAAAGGTGTCTTTCAAAAAAGTGACGGCGCTGTTATTTTCCCAGGCGAAAAATTTGGTTTACATAATCGTGTTTTTATCAGCAGTAAAGGCGCTCCGACTTATGAGGCTAAGGACATGGCCTTAGCCGAACTGCAATTTAAAGAATTTAATCCTAAAAAGATTATTCACGTTGTGGGTAAAGAACAAACAGAATATTTTAAAGTTATTTTCGAAGCTTTGAGTCAGGTTTTTCCAAAATTAAAAGACCGCGAATTTCATTTGGCTTATGGTTGGGTTTCTTTAAAGCATGGCAAGATGAGCTCTCGTACTGGCCAGGTTGTTTTGGGCGAATGGCTTTTGGATGAAGTAGAAAAACAGGTTCAAGAAATCATGAAAGATTCAGATCTTAATAAAAAAAATGAAACAATAAAAAAAGTAGCTTTGGCTGCTGTTAAATATTCTATGTTAAAAGTTGGTGTGAAAGTTGATGTGGCTTTTGACATTAACGAGTCAGTTAGTTTGGCTGGTGATAGCGGTCCATATTTACTTTATATCAATGCACGTATAAATAGTATTTTAGATAAAGCCGAGGGTAAAATCATCGGACGAAAAATTGACATTGAGGCGATACACCCACGAGAGAAAAAGCTGATCATGAATTTGTTTGATTTTGCGGATATAACTAATAAGGCGGCCGAAGAATTGGATCCATCGGTTATTGCACGTTATTTGTTTGGTTTAGCACAGGACTTTAATAATTTTTATGCGGATTGTCCAGTAATTCAAGCTGAACCAAATATAAAAATATGGAGATTACAGGTAGTTACAGCTGTCAGGGATGTCATGAGTCGTGGCTTGGAACTATTGGGGATACCTATCGTCGAAAAAATGTAGCTTTTGACTAAGAAGAGGGAATAGACTAATATAATTTTTATGGAGGGGTTTATAAATAATGTTAATGAGTATGTTTAAAAACGGTAATGAAGAAGGCTATGGAGCAGAGTCCAATGGAGTAGAAGATACTTTAATTGGCAACTCCATTAAAATTGAAGGTGATTTGGTCAGTAATGGTAGCATTAATGTAGAAGGGGAGGTTGTTGGTAGCTTAAAAACAGAAAAGCAATTGCGCGTCGGAGAAAAAGCTAAGGTTGTGGCTGATGTTAAAGCGCAAGAAGCTTTTATTGCTGGTGTGATTCAAGGCAATATTACTGTTGGTGGTCGTTTAGAGCTTGCTAGTACAGCTAGAGTTACAGGGGATCTCCAAGCGGCAGTTCTTTCTATCGCTGCAGGCGCAATTTTTAATGGTAAGGCAACTATGCAAGAGACTTCTGGCGGTGGATTTATCGAAAATAAAGCAGAAGAGGCTGACGAAGAATAGTTTGATTTATGTATTATTATGTTTATGATACTTTTTTGAGTGATAAAAAATACGAGAAAGTTTTGGATAAAATAAAAGTAACTTTACTTGATTTAGATATACAGGGTAAGCACGAACGTTTAACCTTGCTCAAAAGTATCGACGAACTAATTAAAGACGAAGTAAAACGAGGTATTAATACTATTGTTATTTTAGGTAATGATAAAACATTGTTACGTGTTATCGATACCGTTGGGCGACACAATATAACTTTGGGTATGATACCAATCGGTCCTGATAATAGTATTGCTGAATGTCTAGGTATACCAACGGAAGAAGCTGCCTGCGAAATCATTGCAGCCAGAAAAATAGTCCAACTTGATTTAGGCAAGGCCAATGATCAATATTTTCTTTCTAGTCTAAAAGTTGATAAAAATATTAATCGTGTTAGTATCCATAAAGACAATTATAGAATCGTGCCTCAACCAAATTGTGTAGAATTTGATATTTATAATCTTTATTACCCAGAGGGGGTCGAAAATTATGAAAAGCAAATGAAGAAGTTTTCGCCTCAAGACGATAAATTAGAATTGGTAATCAGAAAAAACGAAACAAAAAAGACCTGGTTTAAAAAGAAGACAGGTATTAATCCAATTGATAGTATTATTCAAAGTAAATTATTTAAGATCAAGAGTTTTGAGTATTTACCGGTGGTTTTGGATGGGTATAAGGTTATTAAGACTCCAGTGATTGTAGAGTTGGCACCTTGTAAATTAAAAATGATAGTAGGTAAGGATAGATTAAAATATATTCAATAAAAAATAAAATAATGTTTATGACACCAAAAGTAAACAAAGAGTCCTGTATTGGTTGTGGAACTTGTGCGTCTTTGGCTGGAGAAGTTTTTCAAATGGGTGCTGATGGCAAGGCAGAGGTCGTTTCTGGATGTGATTGTACAGGCAAAGAAGAATTAGTTAACCAGGCAAAAGATGCTTGCCCAGTTCAAGCAATTAGCGTAGAATAATCTTTATCATCCTTATGTAGGGGCAGGTCGCGACCTGTCCCTACGCGAGGCGTTTGCTCAGGTGGCGAAATTGGTACACGCACTACCTTGAGGTGGTAGCGGCCGCAAGGCCATGGAGGTTCAAGTCCTCTCCTGAGCACCATACAGTACACGATTCTCGTGACTGTATGGTGAACCATCCTTATGGCTAGCCATGTAGTGCGATACTACAGGGTGAACCATTATTGGTAAGATCAAAAGTTTAGTAGTCCCAAAAGGGCTATTTTTTGTTATTGACGTTATTCTTTGATAATGTTAAAGTAATAAGTCCTTTTGGGACAAGGTAAAAATCCCATTTCCGCGGGAGGCGGAAGGGAGGAGAAATGAGAACGCAGAAGACAATCGAAAAAATGGAGCTCAAACTCAGGGAGGTTAATGAGAAACTCCGTGGATACGGAGTGCCGTTCGATCTGGTTCGTTTGGGGAATTACCGGCAGGGTGATTGGCAGATTGACGATGTCATTTCTGTCTTTGCTCACCGGCAGTTTAAGATCGCTGTGTGTTTTATCCTACTCGCTCCGTGGACCGGAGACAAAGTTGAGTACTGGTGCCAGTTCAATAGCACTTACTCGACCGAAGCTCTTTCCGGTCATCTCGTGGTCCCCGTGGTAAATGGGACGCACTTCCTCATGATCAAGTCGTACGGGACTTTCATCGGAACAGCGCCGCTCCTTTTCCCACGCGGGTTCATTCCGCAGTCGAAAGAAGATCTGCCTGCCGTCGCGGTAGCCGAGAGTCTCATCGAACGTAAACTCATGGAGTGCCTTCGTGCAGTCCAGGGCGAAGTTCAAGGTCAGCCGGAGCTGTTGCGTGGCGAAAAAGGCGCTTTGCGTTTGGCCGAAGATCAGAGCACTAGTGGCAATTGGGTCACGCTCTCGGTCGTCCATGTTACAATGGATCTGGCCAAGTTCGAGGGGCGGGACAAGAGGTTCCGTCCGTTCAAGCTCGTCGCAATCAGTGATTTTCTGGCGCAAGTTCTGGCCGGGGAGATTGCTGATATGCATTCGCTTTCCGCATACGTGATGTACACGGCGGTTAGCAAAGGCTAGCGGGAGGCTGGCCTGAATCTAATGTTTTCTTTCTGCTTAGACGGGAGGTCAGGCAAAGAGAAGGCAAGGGTACTATGTCCGTTGCTCAAGATCTGTTGAAACGTCTTCCAGATGGAGTGGCTCCCGGCTGGGATCTACTCGTCGATGGTGTCCTGATTCCGATGCGAGAAATGTCGCTGATCCATCCGAAGTTCGGAGAAGTTCGGTTCGGACTTTCGCCAGCTGGCAAGTACGGAACATGGGGCTTCGCAGAGGTCGGTGGCGGTGGTGCGGTTGACGTTCCGTTCTTCATGCACCCCGAGCTTGGTCTCATGGTCGGACTTGTGCAACAGCCCCGTCCGTTCATGTCCACGGAACCGGTTTGGAACCTGCCGAGAGGGTTCATGGATCCGGGCGAGACCCACTTCGAGTCTGCGGTGCGCGAGCTCAAAGAAGAAGTCGGTGCCAAGGGTGGGAAGCGAGTTTTCCTGCTCGATGGTGACCCGGTCAATCCGAATTCGACCTTCTTCGTTACCGTCGGAAAGAACGATGACGGTACGGAC
>Ga0076118_113_pt1 | contig 12500 bp, 13 predicted proteins | sample RifGroC2_FD_67675 | JGI IMG/M metagenome (GOLD analysis project Ga0076118, IMG submission 67675) | Parcubacteria bacterium GW2011_GWC2_38_7 | reverse complement strand
CCTTGGTGTCATCCACACCAATTTATGCAAGTCTTAATAGGGAAGGAAAGATTAGGATATTTTTCTGTTATGCATCCAGAAGTGGCACAAAGGATAGAACTAAATAAACCAGTCGCTGTTTGGGAGCTGAACCTCACTTTACTACAACAATATTCAGAAGATAAATTAAAGTATAAGACTTTATCAAAATATCCAAGCATAGAGCTAGATCTTTCTATTCTTGTCTCAGAAAAAACAGCGTGGCAAGACATCCAGAAACTCGTTTTAGCAGTTGATCCTAAGATTATTAAGACTGTGCGTTTGTTAGATGTCTACAAAAATGATAAAATTGAAGTAGGCAAGAAGAGTGTGACTTTCCGAATAGTTTATTTAGATGAAGAAAAAACACTCGAGATGGAATTTGTTTCAACTTTACAAAAAAAGATTGTTGAACAACTAAAAAAAGCTGTTTCAGCTGAGGTCCGTCAATAAAATAAAAACTATTGTCATCCTGAATTTATTTCAGGATTTCATAAGTCGACTGCATTGGTGCCCGCAGATGCTGAAATAAATTCAGCATGACATAAAAACAAAAATATGATTGAAAACACAAAAGACATTTTTTACATTGTTTTATCGTTTTGTATCTTGGGGTTAACAGTTTTTCTTTGCTGGGGTTTGTATTATCTCATTCAAACAGCCAGGCAAACAAACGAGATGATAACAAACTTTCGTGCCCGTGTTGCTCATTTAACTAATTTTGCTGATTTGATTAAAAGTAAAGCACTTGGTTTTGCAGTAAAAAAAGCCATGAGTTTTATGTCTAGCACAAAAAATAAAAACAAAAAATAAATATGCCGGAGATCGAGTTGGACCTATCAGTAGGGAGTTCTATCACTTCTAACCCTCTGTTTTTACCAGGATTAGGAATTTTATTTCTAATTTTTTTATTTTTTGTAGCATTAAATATAGCGAGATATTATTTGTCTCATCGTGGCAAGGTTGCTGTCGCGTTCGAAAAGAAAATTCTTTTGGTCACCATGCCTAAATCTTCCCCTAAGGATGGTGGAGGCTCAGAACCGCCAGCTTGGCAACAAGTCCAAGAGAAAATTGCCATCATGGAGACATTTTTTTCGACTATTGCTGGTCTTCCATCAGAAAAAGGTTTTAAAACTTGGTTTTTTGGGCATCGAGATGTTTTTTCTTTGGAAATTGTGGCTGATAAAGAAGGTAAGATTAACTTCTATATAGCTATACCGGCACATTTGCAACAATACGTAGAAGAACAATTACAAGCCCAATTTCCACAAGCCTTTTTAGAAGAAGTGCCTGATTATAATATTTTTTCGCCCAACTCAGTTATTGGTGGTCGGATGTTTGGGTTTAAACGCGAATATATTTTTCCAATTAAAACTTATAAAAAATTTGATTCAGATCCATTAAACGGAATTACAAATGCTTTAAGTAAGGTTGATACTGTTGATGGAGCGGCAATCCAAATTGTGATTAAATCCGCTCGTCCAAGTTGGCATAGCTTTGGTGTTAAGGTTGCTTCTAAGATGCAACAAGGTAAAAAGCTTAAGGAAGCCATGTATGAAGTCCGTGGTGGTCTTTGGGGGATAATAAGAGGAATCGCCAAAGCGACTAAGTCTAAACCAAGTCAACCACAAGTCGATCAATACAAACTATCACCTATGGAAGAGGAGGTGGTAAAGGGGTTAGAAGAAAAAGCGAGCAAGTCTGGTGTTGATGCTAATATTAGAGTTATTGTAGCCAGCTCGACTGCAGAAAAAACAGAAATGCAATTGGCTAGTCTAGTTAATGCTTTTTCTCAATATAGTATTTATGAATTTGGTAACGGCTTGGCACCAGAAGAGCCAGCTTTAAAGAAAATGGTTTCTGACTTTATCTACAGGCATTTTGATGAAAAACGCAGAATGCTTTTTAATACAGAAGAGTTGGCTAGTCTTTACCATTTTCCGATCCCGCTCATCAACGAGACACCAAGTATACGTTGGCTTGATGCTAAAAAAGCTCAAGCTCCACTTAATATTTCTCAGGAAGGAATTATTTTGGGCAGGAATATTTATCGTGGTCGCGAAACATTAATCCGTATTAGAAGAGAAGATCGTCGTCGTCATCAATATATCATTGGTATGACTGGTACTGGTAAATCCTGGTATCAAGAAGGCTTAATCATGCAAGATATTGCCAATGGCGAAGGTTGTTGCTTTATTGATCCTCATGGAGATGCTATACAACATATTTTAGAACGAATTCCACAGGAACGTGCTGAAGATGTTGTTATTTTAGATCCAAGTGATGTTAAACGACCGATGGGTTTAAATTTATTAGAATATAAAACCCAAGAAGAAAAAACTTTTGCCATCAACGAAATTATGGCTATCTTTGATAAGTTATATGATTTAAAGTCAACTGGTGGTCCGATGTTTGAACAATATTTTAAAAATGCCGCCGCTTTGATTATGGCTGACCCAGAATCTGGTTCAACGCTTTTGGAAATTTCTCGAGTTTTAGCTGATGATGAATTTAGGAAATATAAATTATCAAAATGTAAGGATCAAATAGTTAAAGATTTCTGGGAAAAAGAAGCTCAAAAAGCCGGGGGCGAAGCTTCTTTGGCTAATATGGTTCCTTATATTACTAGTAAGATGGCGCCATTTATTTCTAATGATTTTGTGCGTCCAATTATTTCACAGCAAAACAGTACGATTGATTTTGCTGATATCATGAATACTAAAAAGATTTTATTGGTTCAACTTTCTAAGGGAAAGATCGGCCAAATTAACTCTGACCTTTTGGGTATGTTGATTATTGGTAAATTACTTATGGCTGCTTTGGGACGATCTGATATGGCCGAAGAAGATAGAAAAGATTTTTATCTTTATGTTGATGAGTTCCAAAACTTTTTAACCGATAGCATGGAAATTATTTTGTCCGAAGCTCGTAAATACAAACTGTGTTTGACTATTGGTCATCAATATATAGGACAATTAATTAAAAATGGAAATACTAAGTTTAAGGATGCTATCTTTGGTAACGTTGGTACAAAAGTCGCCTTCCGTATTGGCGTTGACGATGCTGAGGGCATGACAAAAGAATTTGCCCCTGTTTTTAATGAGTATGACTTTCTAAACGTGCCCAAGTATAATTGTTATGTTAAGTTGCTGATTGACAATGCTAATCCACCAGGTTTTAATATGGCTACTATCCCTTTTGACAAGATTCCTGGCGTTCCACCAGCCAATAAAGAGATGTCCGAGGCAATTCGTGAACTCTCGCGCTTGAAATATGGTAAAGATCCAGATATAATTGAAATGGAAATAAAAGAAAGACAACAAAAGGTTGTCCGCAAAGATTTGCCTCCTTTTACACCACCATCTTTTACCCCGCCATCTTTTACGCCTCCAGTTGCACCGCCAGCTCCAACACCAACTACTCCACCACCTGTAGCACCCGCGCCGGCCAAAGCAGAAATATAAAAAAATAGAAACCATGCAGTATAAAGCATGAACTTTAACTGCACGGCAAGCAAAAATAAAAAAGTAAAAACAAAAATAAAGTTACGAATAGCTTCATGAAAATGATCGTACGAATTACTGGTAACATTTAACGTTTAACAATAATTCGTAACATCAATATAAATGTGTTATTCGTAAAACAAATATGATGAGTTTTTTTCGTAAAAAGAAAGAAGAAAGCGCTTCTAATCAGAAATCAACAACGGATATTCCTTTGACCCAAAGAGAGATTATTCAAACAATTACTCGTATGCAACGAGAGTTGGATCGTTTGAAGTCTGTAATTACAAATGGCAAAATGGATGCTGCACCAGAAACAAATAAGATTTTAGAAGAAGCTTTACTAGGGATGCAACAAAAGACAGAAGAACCGGGCCAACAAAATGAAGGAGAAAAAGTAGTCGAAGGTGTATTTGATGGCGAAGGGATGATTGGCGCTGATGGTGGTCGTTATGATGTGCCAGCGAATTATGCATCTAAGTCAAAACTAGTTGAAGGGGATATTTTAAAGCTGACGATTAATAATTTAGGTTCCTTCATTTACAAACAGATAAAACCGATTGAGCGCGCTCGTCTCGTAGGGGTCTTGGAACAAGATGAACATAACATGCAATATCAAGCTGTTCTAGATGGTAAAAAGTGGAAGTTATTAACAGCTAGTGTTACTTATTTTAAGGGTGAGGTGGGGGACGAAATCGTTTTCTTGATTCCAGCCGAGGGCGGTAGTCGTTCTGCAGCTGTAGAGAATATTATCAAATATTAGATATAAAAAGAGTGGTTTTTGAGCTACTCTTTTTTGCTTGCCCAGCATCCGAACGTAGTGAGTGGTGCTGGGTTTTGTGTCTAATTTTGACAAAAAATGACAAATTTGTGTCCATTGATTTTAGATCAAGAATCTGTTAGAATAAGTAAACAAGAATAACTCTATGTCAGTAGCCTTATATCGTAAATATCGTCCAAAAAACTTTTCTGATGTTACTAATCAGAACCATATTAAGATTACCCTGCAACATGAGATAGAAAGTAACCGTTTGGGGCATGCTTATCTTTTTTGTGGTCCACGAGGAACAGGCAAAACAACATTGGCCCGATTACTCTCGAAGGCTGTTAATTGTTTAGATCTAAAAAATGCTTATGAGCCTTGTAATGAATGTGATAGTTGCAAAGAAATTTTAGAGAATCGTTCCCTTGATATTATAGAAATTGATGCTGCCTCACACACCGGCGTCGACAATGTCAGAGAAAATATTATCAATAATGCACGGTTTACTCCAGCCAAAAGTAAGTACAAGGTTTTTATCATCGACGAAGTGCACATGCTTTCTATTTCTGCCTTTAATGCCTTGCTTAAAGTTTTAGAAGAACCACCGCAACATGTAATATTTATTTTAGCTACAACCGAAGCTCATAAAGTTCCAGCAACCATCATCTCACGCTGTCAGCGCTTTGACTTTAAAAAAATATTTGCCAAAGACATGGTCACACGATTGCAATGGATAGTTGCTCAAGAGGGAATGGAAGTAGAAAATACTGTTTTAGATCAGATAGCTAAACATTCTGGTGGTTGTGTGCGTGATGCAGAAAGTTTGTTAGAACAAATACTTTCTTTGGGTGGCAAAAAAATAACTGCCGAACAAGCTACTTTGATTTTGCCTCGGTCTAATCATAATTTATTTTTTGAACTTTTTTCTTTCATCTTGAACAAACAAAAGTCTGAGTCTTTATCTTTTGTTAACAAGTTAATGGAGGATGGAGTAGATTTGAGCCAGTTTACAGATAATTTTATCGAATTTTTACGTCAATTGTTGATTTACAAAGTTACCAATAACCCTCATGATTTGGCTCGTGACTTTGATGATAATTTAGTTACTCGTTGTATAGAAATATTGGCCAAGGCCGACGAAGCGCAAATAATCAATATTATCAGTAAATTGTTATCCAACAAGGATCTATTTAAACAGAACTATTTGGTTCAGTTGCCATTAGAAGTCTCATTAATAGAGCTTTGCAGTCTAGAAAGGCAATTTTCGGTGCCTCAGCGTCCAGTGGAGGCCGCGCCTCAGCCGGTTGTAACTGTTCCGCCGATTATCGTTAAAGAACCAGTTGTCGCTCCAGCGCCTCAACCAGAAGTTGTCGAAGCACCAGTTGTTGAGCCAGCGCCAGCAGTTCCAGTCGTGGCAGAGGTAGTAGTTCGTGATGTGGGGGATTTGGCCGGTTTCTTGAATTATTGGCAAACTCTTTTAAGCGAAATTAAAGGGCAGAATTATTCTTTATTTATGTCTTTACATATGAGTAAACCGCTTAGTTTTGTAGATAATAAATTAGTTTTAGGTTTCTTGTTCGAGATACAACGTGGTAGGGTTGACGATCTGAGAGCAAAGAATATAATTAAAGAAGCTTTGTTTAGATTGTTAGGCAAAAAGATTGATATCGAAACAATAATTGATCAAAATCTGACTTTGGCTGATTTGCCAAAAAATAATTTGGAGACTCAAGTAATCACCCCACCAAAAACTGCCGAAGAATCAATCACAGATGTTGCGAGTGAGTTTGGTGGTCAAGTTGTTGGTTAATAATTGAATTTACATTTAAGACCGTACAGCTCGGGGATCGTCTAATGGTAGGACAGCAGGTTCTGGCCCTGCTAATCTTGGTTCGATTCCAGGTCCCCGAGCTGTGCGGTTTTTTTATTTACAATCAGTTCTGGTTTACCCTGCATTTTAAGGGAACACTTAATAGTGCGGGGCCCTGCTAATCTTGGCTTGTCCCGCATTTAAAGAGAATACTTTATACTGCATGGAACACTTTATAGTACAGGGTCCCCGAGCCACGCATTTTATTTTTAGTTGAAATTTCTAGATTCGTTCCTAGGCTTGTCCCGCACTTTAAGGGAACACTTAATAGTGCGGGATCCCCGAGCTGTGCGGTTTTTTTATTTACAATCAGTTCTGGTTTACCCTGCATTCAAAGGGCTTGTCCCAGAAGTACAAAATGTTTTTGACTTCTGGGTAAACATGTAGTTAAAGAGTATACTTTATACTACATGGAACACTTTATAGTACAGGGTCCCCGAGCAGTGCGATTATTTTTTTAGAAAACTATATCTTTTTGTGTATTTTGATATAATAAAGTATATGGACAAGGAAACGAAACAATTAAATTACCAGCCGATAATCAACTTTATGTTGAAATCTGGGAAAAGACTTTTAACAAAAGCAGGAAACATTAAAGATATTGGAATTACTAAGCAATATCTGACAGAAGAAGACTTGCGAATTGAAAGAGGTTTTAGGAAAATTATATCTGGATATGGTAAAGATCATGTTTTATTTGCCGAAGAAGAAAATGAAGTTTTTAAAAAATCAGATCATTTGTGGGTCGTGGATCCTATTAGCGGAACCAAGTCGTTTATTGAAGGTGAGGGAAGATATGCTATTGTGATTTGTCACTTATATAAAGGGGTTGCTCAATTTGCAGCTGTTTATGATCCAACAAAAGATATCCTCTTTATAGCCTATTTGGGACTAGGCGTATTTAAGAATGGAAAAAAAGTTTCTCTGGTAAAAGCAAATTCAAAGGAATTAAAAATTCTTGTCAGAATCAATGGCCCATGGAAAGACTCAAAATATGCGGATAAAATATTAAATCGTTTGGCGCGATACAGATTAATCCAAAACAAGTATTCCATGTCCATGGCTCTTTGTTATTCTTTAGTCGCAATGGGGCTTGTTGACGGGGTGCTTGCTTTAACAAAAGATTCGTTCCCTGAATTTGCTGGTGGATTAATCATCCGAGAAGCCGGTGGAGTATTTACAAATTTAAAAGGCAATGCAAATATTAAACCAACAGATAGAATTTTTATCGGAGGGAATAAACATTTACATAGAAAGTTGTTGTTAATTTTAAAAAAACACTCAAATAAGGCCTTTGGGAATTACTAACAAAAGAACTAATTTTACAGCAATTAGAGTTCTGCTATGAGGTCAATTTTTCGCCTAAATTTACACCTTATATTGACAAAATTGTGGATCTTTGCTATGATGATTATGTTTGTTAGGTGCTCAAAGAGTTTCCAAGGCCAAAGATCTTTTATCTTTAGTACAGAAAGTTATTTGAGGTAAAGTGTCGACCTGCAACATTTTATTAAAAAGACTAAGAAATGTACTATGGCAAAGAAACTTTTTGTAGGAAGTATTTCCTTCAAAACAACTGACGAAGGTTTACGAGCTTTTTTCGAAACAATCGGTACAGTTGAGACAGCTACTATCATCAAAGATAGAATGACTGGTCGTTCAAAAGGCTTTGGCTTCGTCGAAATGTCAAATGACGAAGAAGCTGATGCTGCTGTCGCTCAACTTAATGGTAAAGAATTAGATGGAAGAGCAATCGTAGTGAACGAAGCACGTCCTCGCGAAGAGCAATAATTTCTTCCGATAAAAAAATATCCCTGCATTTAGCGGGGATATTTTTTTATCTATTGTTTTATTGGAATAATCTACCTACACGTTCCATGTCAGATGTCATCTGATCTCGGCGATCTCTGTATGTTGCTCTTCCAGAGCCAGAAGGTCCCGTGTAAGTGCCTTCATAATGTTTATCATACATTTGAGCCGAAGTTAGTTTTGATGTTTTAAGTCTTTTAGCAGCATCTTTCTGTTCTTTGTTACCTAATCCAATCTTCATCAGAAAGCCACCAAGAAAGTTTTTTTTCTTTTCTGCAACAGCTTGTTCTGCTGCATCTAATTCGTCTCTGGCTGCAACAGCTTCTGCTAAGCCAGCTTCGCGTTCTGCCTTACGTTTAGTAGCTTCTTCTGCATTGGCATCATCTTCAATTATTTGGGCATCATACATTTCCATGTCAAGTTGATGTTCTGCAAAGCTAATCTGTAAACCTTCGATGATATTCTTTTGAATTATAATTCTGCCTTCAACATCTTTCTTTTTGTTGATTGCATTAACGATCTCAAACATGGTTGGTCCAGTAACTTCTGGTAAGGCAGCAAGTTCAGCGTAAAGGGGCGCTAAAGATGCGCATTCGGTTTTTAAACGCTCAGCACAAGTAACTTGACCTGTAGCTTCCATCCAAGATTTATAACGGGCACTTTCTTTATCCCATTTGGCGGAAGTGAGTTTCCCTTCAGCTTTTAAAGCACGGAAGTATTTATTTGTAGATTCGAATCTTTTAACAGCGTCTTGGGTTGCTTTTTCGCCTGCCAATAACCAAAATTGAGAATCATTCATGGTTAATTTTGGTTCAGCTTCAATTTCTGGTTCGTCTTCTACAACTTCTAATTTAGCTGGACCGTGGTTAGTTAATTTGTCATCTAAACTTGTTTCTGCTGGAGCTGTTTGAGGGGCTTCAGCTGGAGCTACATTGCTTTTAAACCAAGATACCATAGAGTTTAAGTTAATTTATAATTATATGATTTAATGCTTTAAGTATATCACACTTTTTAATTTTTGTCAAGCATTTTGTCTAAATTTAGTGCAAAATTTGATATTTGTTGATTCTAGGCTATAATATAGCTAAATATGAAGACTATATTTAACTCTATTATCATCCATTTTGACGAGATTGGTCTTAAAGGCAAGAATCAGTCTTTTTTTATTCGCCAATTAGTCAATAATATTCAACAAAAATTACAGTCTGATATAAAAATTGGAGCTAAAAAAATAGTTGTTTTTTGGCCTAAAGATAAAAATTGGGAAGAGATCTCTCTACTCCTATCTATTATACCAGGGATAGCCTTCTTTGCACCAGCTATCTTGTGTGTATCTAATCTCGAGAATATTAAGTCAAATGCAAAAAAAGTCATCGAATTTTACACACCAAAAACATTTCGATTTTCTGCTCGTCGAGCAGATAAAAATTTCCCCTTAGATTCAATGACTTTAAGCGCAGAATTGGGTGGAGTGGTCTTGGAAGCTTTCCCAAATTTTAAAGTCAGCTTAAATAATCCGGACATAAATATCAGAGTCGAAATAGAAAAAGATGAAACTGCAATTCTCGGTCAGCAAGAACAAGGCGTAGGTGGTTTGCCAGTTGGGACTACAGGTGAAGTGTTATGTCTACTCTCTGGAGGTTTTGATAGTCCGGTTTCAGCTTATTTAATGATGAAGCGTGGAGCACATGTTAATTTTATACATTTTCAAAATCAAACTATTAATAAAGGTGGAGTAGAAGATAAAATAAAAGATTTAGTTCAAAGACTTTCTGCAGTTCAAGGCTCGTCAAAATTATTTATTGTTCCATTTGCTGATTTGCAGAGAGAAGTTATTAAAAGTGTTGACTCTAAAGTCCGCATGATTGTTTACCGACGTTTAATGTACAAAATTGCCGAGCAAGTTGCCAAAGAAAATAGAGTTTTAGCTTTAGTCACGGGGGACAGTTTGGGGCAAGTAGCTTCGCAGACTCTTGAGAATATGAGTGTCATCTCTCAAGCGACTTCCATGTTAAAATTAGCGCCACTTTCTGGGATGAATAAAATCGAAATCATTAATTTAGCGCAAAAAATCGGCACTCACGATATTTCTATTCGTCCTTATGGTGATTGTTGCAACTTGCTTGTAGCTAAACATCCAGAGACGAGCTCTCGAATTCAAGATATCGAAAGAGCAGAAGCTAAGATTGATTTCAAAAGCTTGATTGACGAGGCCATTAAAAATATTCAAACATTTACTTTTTAATTTATGCAAACATTAAAAATTATTAAAGATGAAGATTTTGGCTTAAAGGCAAAAGATGTTGAATTAGTTCTTCGCGAAGCTGGGCGTGCTATCGTCATAAACAAAAAAAAAGAGATTGCGATTCTCTATGTACGCAAAAATAATTTTTACAAAATTCCAGGTGGGGGAGTAGAGAATGGCGAAAATTTAGAAGTTGCTTTACGTAGAGAGGTTTTAGAAGAAACTGGTTGTCAGATAGAAATTATTAAAGAGTTGGGTGTTGTTGAAGAATATAGAACTCAATTTGATCAAATTCAAAAATCATATTCGTATTTGGCGCGCGTAATCGGTGAGATGGTCGAACCAAATTTTACTGAAGGAGAAAAAGCTGATGGCTTTGAAGTCTTGTGGGTAACTATTGATAGGGCAATAGAACTCTTTGAAGGAGTAAAAACTAACGATTATTTTGGACTTTTTGTAGGAGAGAGGGAATTGACCATCCTGAGAGAAGCAAAGAATTTTATATAATAAAATTAATGGGAATAATTCCCATTTTTTGTTTAAGGGCAGGGGACTAAAGTATGCATAAAGGGGGAAGGGGTAAGTATTAAGGTTTTTGTTAGACCCTTACACCTTACCCCATAATACTTTCCCCAAATTAGTTGCTTAACTATAGGAGACTGTGGATAACTTTTGCGCTACTCCTCTATCCGTAATATAATGCAATTAGGAATTATTCTTAATTGTGTTTATGCAAATGACAAAAGAAAATTTTATTCCAATTCGCAACACCAATCAACGACAATTGATTTTTGAATATTTGCAACGCACACTCACCCACCCAACGGCCGAACAAATTTTTCAAAATATGCGAAAAGAATTACCGCGTATTAGTTTTGGTACTGTTTATAGAAATTTAGATATACTCGAGAAGCAGGGATTGATTTCCACTGTTATTTATTCCAAAGAACATGTTCGTTATCATGTTGGCCCAATGAATCATTCTCATTTTGTATGCAATTCTTGTGATAAAGTCGAGAATATTATTACTGACGATCTTTTTGACATGAATAATCAAATCTCTCGTCGACATAATGTTTTAGTGCAAAAATACAATCTGGTGTTTTATGGATTGTGTACGAATTGTAAAAAAATGTAGGGACAGGTAGCGACCTGTCCCTACATTTTTTTTATTTTTATATAGAAACGCCAAGCGCGCGTCGTATTACATATCCAACGAGAAATGAAACACAGGCAATTGATAGACTAAGAATTACCATCTCCCAAAATTTCTTCTTAAAAGGGACTTCCCTAACCACAGAGATATAGTAATTAAAAAGAAAGATTATAAGAATAGCCAAAACAATTGTACTGACGAGGGCTAAGTAAGGATTATTAAAAATGAAAAAGGGCAAGGTTAAGATAAGAGCTGTAATTATATAAGTGATGCCAGTATAGACGCCAGATCGTAATGCTGTCCTTGATCTTTGTTCTGCTTTTTGAGAAAGATATTCTGATGCAGCGAGTGAAAATGTCGCCGAAAATCCAGTTACAAGCCCTGCCAAAGCAATTAATTTTGTTTCTTGGAAAGCGAGTGTAAAACCGGCTAATGCTCCAGTCAATTCAACGAGCGCATCATTAAGGCTTAGAACGATGGCTCCAATAAAATGAATTTTTGTTTCTTTTAATAAATGGATTAGTTTTCTTTCGTGTGCTTGTTCTGACTTAAGAATTTTTTCTATTTCTGGGTCTTCATTTAAAAATTCTTTGTACAAATATTGTGACCTGCGTTCTTCGTTTTCCATTGATTTTATGGCAAAAGATAGACCAACGATTTTGGCGATAATTAGTACTCGACTTGCCGCTATCTTATCCACAGATATTTTTTTACTTGAGATTTTAGCCCAATAATCATGGTGTTTAAGTTCGTCTCCAGCTATTCTCATTAGGGCTTCTCTTCTTTCTGTAGTTTTAGCTTGTTTGGCTAGTTCTGTATAGAGGAAATGTCTGGTGAGTTCTTTTTTTTGAAATTGAAGGATGATATTTGGATCCATAGTAAGTGATATTTTTATTATGTACATATTATATCATTTTTGGTAATAAATAGGTAAGGAATAAAAATTTTTGTTTTCTACGCATTTTTTGTGTAATTTTGACTAAATTAAGTCTTGTGGTTGACTTTTGCAATATATTATGATATAATTTCATAGTATGAAGATAGCTTTTATTGGACAAAAGGGTATCCCGATGAAGTTCGGCGGGGTAGAAAAACACGTGGAGCGATTAGCTATTGGTTTAGCTCGTCGAGGCCAT
>Ga0076118_111_pt1 | contig 12881 bp, 12 predicted proteins | sample RifGroC2_FD_67675 | JGI IMG/M metagenome (GOLD analysis project Ga0076118, IMG submission 67675) | Parcubacteria bacterium GW2011_GWC2_38_7 | reverse complement strand
GTCATTGCTATTGGCGAAACAGGTTTGGATTATTATCATATTCAAGAACGCGTAAATAAAGCAGAGATTATCGAGGATCAAAAAAAAGTTTTTCATCAACATATAGATTTGGCGAACGAAATGAAATTGCCGATGATTATTCATACACGAAGTGGAAAAAATAATAGCGACGAAGCTTGCCGAGATATTTTGTCCGAATTGAAAAAGAATCCTCCTAAATATAGTGGAGTGATGCATTGTTATGCTGGTCCAATCGAGTTAATTAAAGAATTTGTTCAGTTAGGTTTGTATATCAGTTTTAATGGTATATTAACCTTCGATAAATCTGGATTAATCGAGAAGATATTATTTTCAACACCAGAAGATCGCATCCTAACTGAAACAGACTGCCCATATTTGACACCGACTCCGTATCGTGGTCAAAGGAACGAACCTGCATATGTAGAGTTTGTTGTTTCTAAGATAGCGGAGCTTAAAAGTCGTAGTTTTGCGGATATTGATCTCCTCACAACCAGAAATGCTGAACGTTTGTTCCACATAGCTTTACAATGATATTTAAAGATCAAGTGTTTAAAATTAGGCCATATTTGTTGACTTATAAACAAGAATGCTTGATTTTTTTTTATTTTCATGATAGATTGTAGGTGCTTTTCTATCTCTATGCAAAACTCAAAGAATGAGAAAGCTTGGTGGCAACCAGCGATCGAAGTTTTCGTTCAAGTTTCTGGTTGGATTGTTTTTCCATTGCTCATTGGTATCTATTTAGGCCGATGGTTGCAGGACAAATGGGGACATGAACCATGGATTTACATCTCTTGTGTTGCTGTGGCCTTTGTTATTACTAATGTTGGATTAATTTTTATAATATTAAAGGCAGCCAAGCAGATGCAAAAAGTCGTCGATGAATCAAAAGAACAAAAAAAATAATATATGGCGCATAGCCTTGAAGCAACAACTGAAGTGCAACAAATAGAAACTGCTCATACAGAAGAAGCAGTTGCGCTTGGTCATAATCCTGCAGAATTACAGACAGAGGTTTCTCACGAGGCTACTTTAGCCGCAGAACCGATTGCTCATATTGGTGCATTCCCAATTACAAATTCTTTATTAAATACTTGGATAGTTGTCGCTATCCTTTTTATTTTTGCACTTACCTTACGATCCAAGCTTAAAATGATTCCAAAAGGTTTGCAAAATTTATTCGAAATAGTAGTTGATGGGGCCTTGAACTTATGTGATTCAGTAACGAACGACAGAAAAAAAACCTTAAAGGTATTTCCAATTGTTTTTTCGTTTTTTATATTTATTTTAATTGCCAACTGGATGGGCTTAGTTCCTGGTATTGGTTCTATTGGATTTATAGAGACCGAAGGCGCCCATTCTGTTTTTATACCTTATTTCCGCGGAGGAACAGCTGATTTGAATACAACTTTAGCTTTAGCGATAATTGCGGTTTTGGGTTCAAATATTTTTGGTATTATTGCTGTTGGTGGTTGGAAGTATTTTAATAAGTTCATAAATTTAAAAGTTTTGGCTAGTATTCCTTTTCAGATAAGAAAAGATCCAAGTGTTATTATAGTTAATCCGATAAAGTTTTTTGTGGGTATAGTAGAAATTATTGGAGAGGTGGCTAAAATTGCCTCACTTTCTTTCCGTCTTTTTGGGAACGTTTTTGCGGGCGAAGTTTTGCTTTCATCCTTGGCAGTTATTTTAGCTTTTGGATTACCAATACCGTTTATGTTTTTAGAAGTTATAGTAGGAATTATACAAGCATTGATTTTTGGCATGTTGACGCTAGTGTATTTTAGTATCGCCATGACAGAAGAAGAACATTAATTAAGCAAGGAAAGAATAGCCGACGTTAAAAAGCAATTTCATCGTCGAGTGACTTCTAACCTATATGAATATGGATATCGCATTATTAGCAAAAGCTATTGCAATTGCTATCGGTGGTCTTGGACCAGCTCTAGCTATCGGTAAGATCGGTGCTAAAGCTATGGAATCAATCGGTCGCAACCCAGAAGCAGCTGGAAAAATCTTAGTTCCTATGTTGCTTGCTGCTGCCTTTGCCGAAGCTATCGCTATTTACGCTTTAGTTATCGCTTTCAGCATCAAATAATTTTTTCTTACATTGCTCTGCTACCTGGCAGGGCAGTAAAGAGTAAATTATAAAATAATAATATGGATGACTTAATAAAAACATTTGATATCGATTGGAAGTTGTTAATTGCGCAAATAATTAATTTCACGATTGTTGTTCTTGTTTTGGGTGTCTTTGCATTAAAGCCACTTATCAAATTAATGAAGGAACGCGAAGAAAAAATCGCTGGTGGTATTAAACATGCCGAAGAAATGGAAGAAAAGGTAAAAGAAATCGCCAAATTAAAAGAAGAAGAAATTAAGGCTGGACGTAAGGATGGTCAAGTAATTATTGCTCAAGCAGAAAAGAGTGCAGAAGATTTGCGACAAGAAAAAATCCAAAAAACTATTAAAGAAATAGAAAAAATGGCAGTGGATGCACGTGGTCGTATTCGTGAAGAACGAGACGAAATGATTAAGAGTGTTAAAGACGAACTTGGCGCTTTAATCTCAACAGCGTTAAATCGTGTTTCTGGTCAAGTTATAGCTGAAAAAACTCATACGCAATTAATTGATGATGTTATTAAGGATTTAGAAAAAGAATCTTTGAAGAAATAATTATGGCTCAAACTTCTACAATTAAGCATTATGCTAAAGCTTTAGTTGAATTAGGCATTGAAAATCAATGTTATGATGCTTTAGTTGCAGACTTAGTTGACGTTGATGCCAAAATAAACGAAAATTTAGAATTTAAAAAGTATTTAACCGATAAGCATGTTACTTTTGCTAAAAAGCAAGAAGCTCTTAAAAACACTTTTAAAGATTTTGTCGGTGATAAATCATATAATTTCTTGTTCTTACTGATTAAGGAAGGTCGCTTATTGGAGTTGTCTTCGATATTAGAGATTGCTGCTAAAACACATTTAAAAGCTCAGGATTTGTTCGAAATTATTGTGGAGTCAGTTGTCCCACTTACAGCTAAGCAAGAAAAAGAAATTGCCGAAAAGTTGGCGCAATCTATCAAGCAAAAATTAATTATCAAAAATATTATTAATCCAGAAATTATCGGCGGTCTAAAAATTTTTCTTGGTGACACAGAGATTGATGGTTCTATCCGAGGGAAAATTTTAAGACTAAAGAAAAAGATTGAGGATTACGAATAAATTATCAAATAACAATATGGCAGAGAAAAAAAACGATTACGTAATAGAAGCTTTAAAAAAGCAAATTAGCGAATTTAACGAACATGTCGCGGTGGATACTGTTGGTCGTGTTTTAGAAGTGGGGGATGGAATTGCCAAAATTTCTGGACTCTCTAATGTTATGTATTCCGAAATGCTTGATTTTGGTGCTGGTGTCTTTGGCGTTGCTTTAAATTTAGAAGAAGATGAAGTCGGTGCCATGATTTTGGGCGATTGGTTAAAGATTAAAGAAGGTGACGTGGTTAAAAGTACTGGCCGTGTTTTAGAAGTTCCGGTCGGCGAAAATTTAATTGGACGCGTTGTTAATCCTTTGGGCGAAGCTATGGATGGCAAAGGAAGAATTGATTCAAAAACTTTTTATCCAGTAGAAAAAATAGCTCCCGGTGTTATTACTCGTAAATCTGTTAATGTTCCAGTACAAACTGGCATTAAAGCTGTTGACTCTATGATTCCAATCGGACGTGGTCAACGCGAACTGATAATCGGAGACCGTCAAACTGGTAAAACCGCTATTGCAATCGACACTATTATTAATCAAAAAGGAAAAGATTTGATTTGTATTTACGTGGCGATTGCTCAAAAGGAATCAAAAATTGCTAAGATTGTCGCTAAGCTCGAAGAAGCAGGCGCCATGGAACATACTATTATCGTTTTGGCTGGTGCTTCTGCTCCATCATCATTAAATTATATTGCTCCTTTTGCAGGTTGTGCTATGGGCGAATATTTTATGGATAAGGGCAAGGATGTTTTGATTGTTTACGATGATTTATCAAAGCATGCAGTTTCTTATAGAGAAATTTCTTTGTTACTCAGACGACCACCAGGTCGCGAAGCTTATCCTGGAGATGTCTTTTACTTACATTCAAGATTATTAGAAAGATCCGCTCGATTAGATAAAGAATTTGGGGGCGGTTCTATTACTGCTTTACCAATTATCGAAACTCAAGCTGGAGATATTTCTGCTTATATTCCAACCAATGTGATTTCTATTACTGATGGACAAATTTTCTTAGAAAGTGATTTGTTTTATCAAGGTGTACGTCCAGCGATTAACGTTGGTTTATCTGTTTCTCGCGTGGGTTCCAGCGCTCAAATTAAAGCTATGAAAAAAGTAGCTGGTAAATTACGTTTGGAGGTTGCTCAGTACAGAGAATTAGCTGCTTTTGCACAATTCGGTTCTGATTTAGACGAAGCAACCAAAAATCAACTTGAACGTGGCAAACGCATTGTCGAAATTCTAAAGCAGGGTCAATATGTACCGATGTCTGTAGAAAAACAAGTTATTATCCTTTTCTCGGCCATCAAAGGCTTGCTCGATAATGTCCAAGTCGAGAAGTTAAATGAATTTGAAATTGGTTTACATAATTATTTAGAAACGAGTGTCCCAGAAGTCATGAAAGAAATTTCAGAAAAGAAAGAAATCGATGAAGCCTTGGAAGCAAAAATTATCAAAACTGTTAATGAATATAAGTCGACTGTTGATGAAATGTTAGTAAAGACTGAAACTGAAAGCTAAGAGTTTTCATGGATCATGGAACATGGATCAACTAAGCAAATAATCAAAGGAAATCAGTAATTCGTACCTTCCGAATATAAAGTGTTATTCGTAACCTATAATTCGTAACATCATTATAAATGTACTATTCGTAAAACAATATGGCTGGGGGAACAAGAGAATTAAAAAGACGAATCAAGTCTGTTGCTAGTACTCAAAAAGTGACTAAGGCAATGGAAATGGTTGCAGCATCAAAAATGCGTCGCGCCATTAATTCGGTTTTGGCTACACGTGATTATTCTAATTTAGCCTGGGCAACAGTTATGAATCTAGCGCAAAGAACAGATTCAGCTCTGCATCCATTGCTAGCCAAAAAAGATAAAGTTAAAAATGTTTGTCTGATCTTGATGAGTTCTAATCGCGGTCTTTGCGGAGGCTTTAATATGCAAGTTGTGCAAAAGGCGATCAAGTCTATCAAGAAACACGAAGAAAATGTAGAAGTTACTGATGTTATCACTTTGGGTACCAAAGGACGAGACATAATTCGTGGTTTTAAGTTTAATATTGCAGCTGATTTTAAAAAACAAGATTTAACTTTACGCGTTTCTGATGTTTATGCTGTAGCTCACTTGATTATCAAAGATTTTACTTCTGGTAAGTACGATAAAGTCTTTGTGGCTTTTACTGATTTTGTTTCGACATTAAAACAGGAGCCACGCGTCAAACAATTATTACCGATTGATCAAGAACCAGATGAGTATTTGGGTGTGGTTGGAAAAAGTTCTGGTGTTGGTACAACCAAAAAGTTTATTCAAGAAAAAGCAGAAAAATATTTAAAAAAGGGTGACTTCAGTTACGAATATGTTTTTGAACCAAACCCTAAAACAGTTTTAGAAGAAATGTTGCCACGTTTAATAGAAACTCAGATTTACCAAGCAGTCCTAGAATCAGAGGCGTCGGAACATAGCGCACGCATGTTCTCTATGCGTAATGCTTCAGAAGCTGCCTCTGACATGATCAGTGATTTAACATTGTCATATAATCGCGCCCGCCAAGCTGGTATCACGCAAGAAATTGCAGAAATTAGTTCAGCTGCGGAATCTTTGAACAAGTAGTATTGCGATAATTAAAAAAGCAAGAAAGCAAGAAAGCAAATATTCGGAAGTGGACATGGAGCATAGATCATGGATCAGTAAACAATTTGAACAAGCGAAGCGATACAACATTTTTAACAAATTGAACAATTAGAACAATTAAATAATATATCAATATGAATAAAGGAAAAGTTAAACAAATTATTGGACCAGTTATTGACGTAGAATTTGCTGATGAATTGCCACCTATTTATCAGGCTTTAGAAGTTATGGTTGGCAAAAATAAATTGACGCTCGAGGTAGCGCAACATTTGGGCGATCATAAAGTGAGAACTATCGCTCTTGGTGCCACAGACGGTTTAAGTCGTGATGTTGATGTTATTGATACCGGCGCACAAATCTCAGTTCCAGTTGGAGAAGAAACTTTAGGTCGCATGTTTAATGTGCTTGGAGAGACTATTGATGGTTTGGGTGATCTTAAAGTTAAAGAAAAATACGAAATTCATCGCCCAGCGCCAAAATTTAAAGATCAAGCAACCAAGATTGAAGTTTTTGAAACTGGCATTAAAGTTATTGATTTGATTTGTCCCTTTATTAAAGGAGGTAAGGTTGGTTTGTTTGGTGGAGCTGGTGTTGGTAAGACTGTCGTTATTATGGAACTGATTCGTAATATTGCTCAAGAGCATGGTGGTAAATCTGTTTTTGCTGGTGTTGGAGAACGTACTCGCGAAGGTAATGATTTGTATCACGAAATGAAAGGCTCTGGAGTGTTGGCAAAAACATCATTGGTTTTTGGACAAATGAACGAACCACCAGGTTCTCGCGCTCGAGTTGCTTTGACAGGTTTGACTATGGCCGAATATTTCCGCGATCAAGGGCAAGATGTGTTATTATTCGTTGATAATATTTTCCGTTTTACACAAGCTGGTTCAGAAGTTTCTGCATTGCTTGGTCGTATGCCTTCGGCTGTAGGTTATCAACCAACACTTGCTACGGAAATGGGCGAGTTACAAGAACGGATTACTTCGACTAGTAAAGGTTCTATCACTTCTGTGCAAGCTGTTTATGTGCCAGCTGACGATTTGACTGATCCTGCTCCAGCCACAACTTTTGGTCATTTGGACTCTACTGTTGTGTTGGCTCGTAGTTTAGCTGAACTTGGAATTTACCCTGCAGTTGATCCATTAGATTCAACTTCATCAATCCTTGATCCAAATATGGTTGGCGAAGAACATTACCAAGTTGCTCGCGAAGTTCAACGTGTTTTACAACGTTATAAAGATTTACAAGATATTATTGCGATTTTGGGTGTTGATGAATTATCTGATGATGATAAAAAATTAGTTTCTCGCGCCCGCAAAATGCAAAAGTTTTTATCTCAACCTTTCTTTGTGGCCGAAACATTTACTGGTACTCCTGGTAAATATGTTTCTGTTAAGGAAACTATCCGTGGCTTTAAAGAAATTTTAGAAGGCAAGCATGATAATAAACCAGAACAGGCTTTTTACATGAAAGGTACGATTGATGAAGTCGAAGGCTAAATATTATGGAAAAAATGAATTTTAAAATTGCTACTCCGGAAAAAGTTGTCTTTAAAGAAGACATTGATTCGGTTACTTTACCTACCACTTCTGGCGAGATTACTGTTTTGCCAAATCATGTGCCTTTGATATCAGTTTTGCGACCCGGAGAAATCCGTATCCAGAACGATGGTAAGGAAACAGTACTAGCAGTCTCTGGTGGTTTTGTAGAAGTCCTTTCAACCAAAGTTGTTATTTTGGCTGATACAGCGGAACGATCCGATGAAATTGATGTTGCTCGCGCTGAAACTGCTATTCGCCGTGCCGAAGCTTTACGTAATGAACGTGCAAGTGATAGTCGCGAATTTGCTGCTTTGACTGCACAGATAGAAAAAGAATTGGCACGTGTTAAAGTTGGTCGTAAAATGGCGCATAGAGTAGAAATGCAAGGCGCGCAAAGAAGTCAGTTAGAAAAAGAATAAATTGTTAGATGAAAGGATAACTTTTAATAGTTGTCCTTTTATATTTGGCTTGATTTTGCTATAATTCGATTGAATAAATTTATATGGTTATATTAGATTACATTTTACTCGCGATTATCATCCTCATGGGAGTTTTGGGTTTGAGACGAGGGCTTATCCAATCAGTCGGATCCATTGTGGGTATTATTATCGGGACTTTGGTTGCCAGTCGTTTTTACATGGTTATTGCCAATTTGTTTGGTGGTTCCAATTTAACGAGTTTGCTGACTTTTATTGTAATTTTGAGTGTAACTGTTAAACTGGTGGGGATAATCTTTTGGCTCCTAGGAAAGATTTTTAAGATCATAACCATCTTGCCTATTATATCGCATTTTGATCGCTTTTTAGGCCTAATTTTAGGGCTTGTAGAAGGTCTTTTGGTCTTAGCCGTCATCTTAAATTTCCTCTTGAAATATCCTTTTAATTATTGGGTTGTAACTCAAATGGGTGCGTCGATAGTTGCAAAAGTTTTACTCAAAATCGGTTTTGTCTTTATCCCACTTTTCCCCGAAGCTTTACGAAAAATTAAATCATTCATGTAATCATATGTCGAATGCCAAAGCAGTTCATACATTCTTACGTTCATTAGTTATTCCGTCATTTTTGTTTTCTTGTTTTTTTGCTTTTTTGATTATAGCAACAGGTTGCACCAAGGTTTCCGACTACGCCTTCGTCAACTACGGCACCAACACCACCACAAATGAAATTGTAAAAGCTGATGACGGCGAGTTAATCGCTTGGGTTGTGCAAGAGGCGAGTGGTGACAAAGTAATGAACAAGATTCTTTCATCAACAAATATTGGTAAAGATCAAAAAGAACTTTTGAGCATGGAGCTTGAGAAGGGTAAGTCACTCAGGGTTTTAGGCTTTTATCCGGAAAATTCTGTTTTCGTTTATGCTATCGAATATAAAAATCCTAATTTTGGTTTAGCCACTCAACGTGAAACATTTTTTAAATATTCTAACGAAGATAATTCTAGACCTATAGGCAAAGACTATTTGAATTTTTTTAGCACAGAAAAAGGTGTCATGGGTTTAAGGGTGGGTGATGTTTTGGCATATTATCAACTATCCATGAACAATACTTATGCGCTTGATGCCAGAAGCAATTATAATCAAGATAAAAACATAAAGTCATTGTTTACTGATGCTAAATTGACTCCTGATCGCAAAAAGATCGTTTATACTTTTGAATATGAATCAACTGCCAAGGCATATAATCAAAATAAGTTAATGGTCAGTGACTTTTACGGAACTAACAGAAAAGAATTATTAGTCTCAGATAAAAACATAGATATACTCGAGATGCTTGGTAATGACAAGGTTAAGGTTAAAGTTGGTGATGAGGAAAAAGAACTCAGTTTTTAGTCGACAAAAATATAAAAGAATGCTAATTTCTAGATATTCTAAACTGTGCTGAAACAAAGGAGACTGCGATGCAGTTCAAGACAGACTCGATTGAGATCGAAAGTGCTGGGCATACCAATGTTCAATTGCCACGTGTGAATCTTGCTATCGATCAATGGTTGAGAGCTCATCCTCGGTTATTGACCGTCACTCACAGTATCACTAAGCTGGGGAATCAAGACGTTTACAGCCAAACATTCTTGGTTTCATTCCTTTACACCGAGGAAGCTGTGTCCGAATGATCCTCTCGACGAGTAATTCCAAGGGATAACGATCCATTTATCGTTCAGCGTTCACAATAGGCGAGCAACTTCTAAGTTGCTCGCCTTTCCTTTTATGAGACGACTGAACTCGTCTCTTTTTGTTTAATATGCTAATATTTATGTGAATATGAGCTTATTAGATTCATCAAATAAAGAGCAACTTTCTGCCATTACGCATACGGCTGGGCCTCAGCTAATTGTTGCTGGAGCGGGGACAGGCAAGACGCGAGTAATTACAGCTCGCATCGCATATTTGATTACAGAAAAAAATATTAATGTTGATGAAATTCTTGCTTTGACTTTTACTGACAAGGCTGCAGAGGAAATGGAAGAACGTGTAGATCAGATGTTGCCTTATGGTTACGTTGACCTGTGGATTTCTACTTTTCATTCGTTTTGCGATAAATTGTTGAAAAGACATGCCCTCGACATTGGACTATCGAACAATTATAAACTTATTAACGAAACTGAGGCTTGGTTGCTTATTAAAAAGAATTTAGCGCGTTTTGATTTGGATTATTATCGTCCACTGGGGAATCCAACTAAATTTATTCATGCCTTGCTTAAACATTTTTCTCGTTGCAAGGACGAAGGAATTTCGGCTGAGGAATATTTGGAATTTGCTGAAAGTATAAAATTGGATTCGGACTCTGTTGGGTTCGTCAATAAATTAGATTTACCAGAGGATTTTGCTGAGCTTGATAAAAGTGACAGACAATCTTTGTTGAAGCAGGAAATTATTCGCATTAATGAAATTGCCAAGGCCTATCATACATATCAACAAATATTGATAGAAAATGATTGCTTGGATTTTGGAGACCTTCATAATTATGCTATTAAGTTGTTTGAAGATCGTCCATTAATTTTAGATAAATATCGACGCCAATTTAAATATATTTTAGTTGATGAATTCCAGGACACTAATTTTGTTCAATATGAACTCATCAAACTTTTAGCTGCTCCCAAAAACAATTTGACAGTGGTGGGGGATGATGATCAATCTATTTATAAATTCCGTGGTGCTTCCATTAGCAACATCATGCAGTTTAAAGAAGGTTTTCCTGACGCCAAAGAAGTTGTCTTGACCGAGAATTATCGTTCTGCGCAAGAAATATTGGATCTTTCGTACAATTTTATTAAACAAAATGATCCTAATCGACTCGAGGCAAAGCTGAATATCAATAAAAAGTTGAAGTCAAATAAAACAGAGCAGGGAGTTATAACTCATAATCATTTTGAGACTATAGATTCGGAAGCTCAATTCGTTATTGGCCAAATTCGCGAAATACAAAAAGTAACGCAGTGCGAGTGGTCGCAATTTGCGATTTTAGTTAGAGCAAATGAAAGTGCAAATATCTTCATCAATTATTTGGATTCGGCTAGCATACCGTATCAATTTTTAGCTCTACGAGGTTTATATACTAAGCCAGTTATCGTAGACTTGCTCAATTATTTAAAGCTTTTGGATAATTATCACGAGGGAGCGTCTGTTTATCGATTGTTGAATTTTCCATGCTTTGGATTAAAGACAGATCAAATAGTAAAAATTGTTCATTACGCTAAGCAAAAAAGCATGTCACTATATGATGCTTTGCGAAAGACGGTTGTCATCCCTGGTATAGACATGGAAACTGTAACTCAAGTTGGCAAAATTTACTCTCAAGTTGAGGCTGATACTGCTTTAGCTCAAAAGCAAAGACCGACGGAAGTTTTGCTTAACTTTTTGTATGCTTCTGGTTATATAGAACATATCAAAAATCAAAAAGATAAAATCGCTAAAGAAAATTTGGATTATATCCAGCAATTTTTCCAAAAAGTTAAAGAAATAGAAACAACTTACGAGGACGCGCGAGTTAAAGATATAGTCGAAATATTTGATTTAGAATTGCAATCTGGCGAAGCTGGTCGATTGGCTTTTGATGTAGAAACTGGTCCGGATATGGTAAAAGTGATGACAGTTCATGGTTCAAAGGGTTTGGAATTCGATTATGTTTTTTTACCAAACTTAGTTGATCGTAAATTCCCGACAGATGAACGCAAAGAGGCGATTGAAATCCCGACAGCATTGATTGACGAAAAACTGCCGGAAGGGAATTTTCATTTGGAAGAAGAACGTCGACTCTTTTATGTCGCAATGACTAGAGCACGACGAGGTTTGTTTTTTACCTCAGCCGAAGATTATGGTGGCGTACGAAAGAAAAAACTTTCTCGATTTTTGATTGAGATGGGCTATAAAAAAGATGACGAGATTACATCAACTGAAACAACTCTAATCAAGCCAATTAAATCTGCGAACGTCGATAAGTTTGTTTACGAATTGCCAAAGAGATTTAGTTTTTCGCAGATTGCCACTTACGAAAAATGTCCTTTGCAATATAAATATGGGAATATTTTAAAGATTCCAACTTTTGGAAGTCATTATTTTACTTTTGGAACTATCATTCACTCTACTTTGCAAAAATTTTTAGAAGAATCTTATCAAGTTAATAATAATGTTCAAGAAGATTTGTTCAGCAGTATTAAAAAGACGACTAAAAAGGGAACGATGCCTTTAGAACGTTTGTATCAAGTTTACGATGATGTCTGGTTTGATGATTGGTTCCAAGATCCTAAACAAAAAGAAGAATATTATAAAAAAGGAAAAAATCTACTCAAGAGTTTTCATGCAGATTTTAATTCAGAGTTACCGGAAGTGAGAAATCTGGAAATTTCTTTCAAGTTGCCGGTTGGGCCGTATATGTTTTCGGGTAGAATTGATCGAGTTGATAATCTGGCTTCTGGTTTAGTTCAGATTATTGATTATAAAACCGGCCAAGCCAAGGATGATAAATTAAATACAGATGATAAACGTCAATTATTGTTTTATCAGATTGCCGCTGAAGAAGCATTGAAACTCAAAGTGGAAAAGATGACTTATCATTATTTGGAAGAGAATAAAAAAATATCGTTTATTGGTAAGGAAAAAGATAAAGAAGAGTTAAAGCAAAGATTTATAGAAGACATAGATTTAATTAAGCAACAAAAGTTTACGGCAACTCCTAGTCCGTATGTTTGTGGGAGTTGTGACTTTAGGAATATTTGTGAACATAAAAAATTGTAAATTAAGAGCCACAGCAGAAAGGTCTGCTGTGGCTCCGTCGCGGTGTGACCGCTAGTTGGTGAGGACGTTGGTGATGAACGTGTTCGGCTCGATCTCGAGCTGCTGGGCGGTGGTGGCGCCGTAGACGAGAATCGCCTGTTTCGGCGCTGTGCCCATGGTCGGGACGAACCCGAGCTCGATGTAGCTGTACTGCTCGAGGG
>Ga0076118_121_pt2 | contig 13006 bp, 13 predicted proteins | sample RifGroC2_FD_67675 | JGI IMG/M metagenome (GOLD analysis project Ga0076118, IMG submission 67675) | Parcubacteria bacterium GW2011_GWC2_38_7 | reverse complement strand
TCGGTATTAAAGTTAGGTAAGACAAACAAAACATAGTTATTTTCTTTAGAGAAGTTCTGCTGAGGCAGGGCTTCTTTTTTACTTCAAAAAAATAACTCCCCCATCCGATGACAGAGGGGGGAGAAAAGAAACTAAGCCAGCGTGAGCAGATAGTTTTCCAGGTGATGAGACCCCACGTTAGCCTCACCGACACCCAAGATGCAGTAGTTCCGAGTGGAGAGAACCGTCACCGCACGCAAAATGCCAGAAGGGTCTTGAACGAAAAAAAGGTTCAGCTTATTTGCGAAGATTGCGTTAAGTGCCGGATCTAGGAGAGCTTCCCCGCACACCGCCAAGACTTGAGCCAAGAGCAAAGGACGGGCGCCATGATCACGCGCCAGGTACTTACAGTCGACGTCACGAGCTTCACGTTTGGCGTCGAGCACAAAGGCCAGCTGCGGTTCGATAAGCACGTCACCAAACATCTGCCTGAAATTCAGCTCCGCCCCAGGACCGTCATGACCACCCCAGAAAAGACCAGTAGCAAAACGGTTGTGAGGATTGAAGCCAGGGAGACGATCACGCAAACGGAAACTTTCGGTCGTGGCGGAGACTTCGATGACATGATGATGAGTGTACGGATAGACAGGAGGAATTGTATGGATCATCTTTCGCCCCAAGGTTGTTTACGATCAGCCCTACGGATTTTGTATGTTAACAATTTCCTAGAATGCCGTCAACAAAGCTTCTCAATTTATGATCTTAACGGACCTTGCGCTTGATACGAAAGAAGCTGTCCCTCTTGCGATTACCGGCGGACCCAAACTCTGTTTTTGCCCATACAAATGTAACGATTGAATGGTTTTGATGAAATGCAAGGAGCCTTTTCTCCAAAGAAAAAGTGTACATTAAACTGTTGCCCTGCAGAATTCTTAATGTACAGATTATCAGTCCAACGAACCATGGCACCTTGCGTGCGTTCTCCTGTCCCAATCAAACCTTGCTCCAGCAACCAATAAACTTCTGCCAAAGAAATGAAGGCTTTGTCTACTCCACCAACAGCCTCTACAACATTCCTATCCTCCACTTTATGTCGAAGTTCATAACAGAACAAAGCAGAACCAGGATGTGGCGCCACAACCATTGAGCCAAACTCTTCTGGGAAATTTGCATAAATGGACTCAAGCTTGACTCTGGCATTGTCGGACGTATCTGCAACAAACAAATCACTGACACAAAAACCTGGCAATGCCGGAACGCGATACTCGCCAATCCGACGACGCAAGGGGGTGTAACTCTTTTTCTTAAACGACATGACCCACCTCTAAATTGTTAAAAGTCCAAACAGCGGACTAGTTATACTAACAATTCTTATGTAGCTCGTCAACAAAGCTCCTAATTCGTCATCTCGACGAGGTACGAGGAGAGATCCGCGATTGACCTGTGGCCATTGGCGTTGTAAATGCAGATCTCTCTTCCCGTTATTTGAAAACGATGCGGTCATCGAGATGACAACGCCCATAAAAAAAGAACCCGCCTTTCGCTGTCGAAAGGCGGGAAACGAATCTACGTTACTTTGGATGGAACATCTGGTGGCACGTACGAGTCGACGATGACCTGCACCACCGACCGGATATCCTCCACCGAATGACTCAGGGAATGGTGGTACCAGTACAAGTTCCAGAGATGATCGAGCACCATGACCACATGCATGCAAGTGAACATGGCACTGGTCCAGTAGAGCCAATTGTACGGAGTGAGCAAGCAGACACCGACGCCGTACGCGATGGGAATCAAGGCAAAGACGTAATACAGCCACGGACTACCAAGAGGATGTCCGTACTCATTGAAGTGATCCTCCAACCACACCCATGACGTATAGTGTTCTTTGGCGGCAGACTCTACAGCTCGGTACAAGTCCCAACCAGTAAGTCCTCGTTGCTCTGCGCCAAAGATGTCTCTTCTCATATTCTCGATGGCGCTAGAGAGGATTGCAGGGAAATATCGCATCGTGGTCTCGAACTTGAAGAAAGCTCGTGGCTCGGAATACACACCCCCGTCAGTGGCTTCGATATAGGCTTCTTTCCAGGCTCTCTTTCGTATCAAGGGCAAGACTCGTCTCATGATCCTTTTGTTGAAGGCCTTCAGGAATCCTCGATACTGGACATTATCTTGCCAACACAGGTGACAGTTGAACACTGCGGTCAGAGAAAGTCCCATAACAGCGAAAAAGGCGAGCCCGATACTGACGAAGTCCATTTGTCCAACCTGAGCTTGTTGTTCACGTTGACTACAGTCAACAAAAAACAATACCAAATCACTTCAATTCTGTCAAGTATTGTGCCAGATAAAAACGTGACTTATGCGACCCCCTTTCCCCTTACCCCTTATCCCTTAATTCTAATTTTGCCTTATTTTACCAATTTTGCTATACTTAGCTAATAAATTAAAACTATGATCAAAATATTATTCTTTGGCGACATCATGGGCAAGATTGGTCGCAATGCGCTTAAAAAGGTTTTACCTGAACTTAAAGAAAAGTATCAGCCGGATTTGGTTATTGCCAATGCCGAAAATATTGCTCATGGCAAAGGTGTGACAGAAAAAACATTAAAAGAAATGATGGATGCTGGCGTCGACTTTTTTACTTCTGGCAATCATGTTTGGAGCAATCAAGAAGCAGAACAAATTTTTCAAGAAGATAAACTGCCCATCATCCGCCCAGCAAATTATCCACCAGGCTTACCAGGAGATGGCCACAAAGTTATAGAAATCGGCACAAAAAAAATTCTTATTGCTAATTTAATGGGCCGTCATTTAATATTGAAAGAAGATTTTGATTGTCCTTTCCGTGCTTTTGAAGATATCCTCGATCAATATAAGAATACTAAGCTTGATGCGATTTTCGTCGATTTCCACGCCGAAGCAAGTTCAGAAAAAACTTGTTTCCCTCGTTATTTTGATGGTCGAGCTAGCGCGATTTGGGGCACACATACTCATGTTCAAACTGCAGACGAACAAGTGCTTCCACAAGGCACAGCAATGATCGCTGATGTTGGTATGGTTGGTTTAAAACATTCTAGTTTGGGAATAGAATTAGCCGGTGCGTACAGAAAATTTTTGTACCAAGTTCCGGTTGAACACAATATCCCAGAGCATGGCATTTGCCAAATTAATGGAATTTTTGTTATAATTAAGCCAGAAAACGGTAGCGCTAAAAAAATAGAAAGAATCAATTTTGAAGTCGAAGTTTAACTTTAAAATAATATTAACTAAAACGAGCCTTATGAATAAAGCAGAATTAGCCAGCGTCATTGCTGACAAATGTAATGTCACAAAAAAGCAGGCCGAAGATATGCTTGACTGCTTGACTGGCATTGTCATCGATACTATCAAAGCTGGTGGCGAAGTTACTTTAACAGGATTTGGAACTTTCTCTGCCCGTGTGCGCAAGGGACGCGAAGGTGTTAATCCACAAAAACCTGCAGAAAAAATTACTATTCCGCCAACTAAGGTTGTAAAATTCAAAGCTGGCAAAACTCTCAAAGATTCTTTAAAGGCAAGTCAATCTAACGACACACTTTAATTGATCAAAGATATAACAGACGGGGCAAGTGCTTCGTCTGTTTGTTTTTCTCTAAATTTTCAGATATAATTCTGGGTATGAGTAACCCGATAGAACAAAATTGGCAAGAACATTTAGATGATCTAGAAAGTCTTTATCATCCAGATAATTTTTTCATCCACCAAAAGACTCGTCCCCTGGCTACAGTCAACATTAAAGAAAGTTTTGCCCCACTCACGCTCATGGATGAAACAGAAATCCCAGAAGAAGGCCAACTCGCTATCGACATTTTCCAAGATCAAGAAAATATTTATGTCCTATCACCTATTGCTGGAACTCAAGTTGATAAAATAGAAATCAGTCTCGATAAAGATATCCTAACTATACGCGGGGCACGACAAGAAGATCTCTCAAATACAGAAAAAGAATATATTTACCGCGAATGCTATTGGGGCCGGTTCTCTCGCTCTGTAGTCTTGCCATTACCAGTCAAAGCTGGTAAGGTCAGAGCCGAGCTAAAGAATGGAGTCCTTAAAGTAACTTTACCCAAAGCGCAAGAAACAGACAGAGTAAATATTCCGGTTCAGATCATAGAAGAATAATTTCACTGTCATGCTGAATTTATTTCAGCATCTCATTCGTCGCTGTCAATGATTCTTGAGATCCTGAACAAATTTCAGGATGACAATAAAAACATATGCTCTACCTAGAAGGCACAATTGATCGTTTTGAAAACGATGTCGCTGTTATCCGTTTGGAAACAGGCAGTTCTTTGCTTTGGCCAAAAGAAAAACTACCCAGTGACTGTCACGAGGGTTCAGTCGTAAAAGTTGGTGTTGACTCTAACCTCACCAAAACTACTGAAACAGAAATCCTGGCTAAAGACGTACTCAACGAAATTTTAAAAAATGAATAATATTTATGTCGGAAAGTTCTTTGGGAGTGCTTAAATCGTCCAAGATTTGGCGCGTTGCACTTCTTGTTCTCGTCGCTATTGTTGCCCTTGCGATTATCCTCGCTGGGACTATTTTTGCGTTAAAATATAATTATCAAAACAGAATTTATCCTGGTGTTAAAGTCAGTACAGTTGAACTTAGCGGACTAAATAAGACTCAGGCAAAAGACATTCTTTCTGGCGAGATTAAAAGTACGTTTGGAGAAGGCTATACTTTTACAGCAGACGGAACAGAAAAAACAATTACTGATACCGACAGAAAAATTTTTAATTTAAATTCAGAAAATATTATCGAACAAGCTTATGACTATGGACGGAACGGGAACATCTTCAAATCGAGTTTTGAAATTTTAACTAGCTCTATTTTTTCTAAATCAATTAAACTCGACTACTTTTTTGACAAAGAAACTCTCAAAGCAAAATTAGAGGACGAGTTCATTTCGGTTGAAAAACGTAGCAAAAACGCTGACCTTAAAATTGCGATTTCTGATGCTGATAAAAAACAATTCGAAGTAATGGTAGTTCCCTCAACTACCGGCGGGACAACTTTTGACTATAACGAAGCGATAAATGAACTCGAGAAAAATTTGCAAAACCTTGAGAACAAAAAAGTTTCCCTTGCAACAAAAAATGACATTCCAAAAATTAATACTTTAGTAGCAGAACAACTTAAACCACAGGTTGAGGAAATCTTAACTGCTAGCACTGGATTAAAACTTTTTTACGCCGAAGATTCTCTCGCTATCAATTGGGCTGATTTTACAAATTGGATAAAACTCGGTTTGAATGAAAAGGAAGAACCAGTTTTAAAGCTAGACGAAACAATAGTGAAAGGACAAATTGAGGTACTGGGGCAAAGCGTCAACCAAAATCCAGTGAATGGAAAACTCCAAGTCAAAGATGGCAAAGTAACCGAATTCCAAGCCAGCCATGATGGACAAGTTATTAATGTCGAAGAAAGTTACAAAAAAATAAATTTAGAAGTTATAGACAATAAAGCGAATGAAGTCGAAGTTATTGTTGAGGTTACAGCACCTAAAGTCCAACTTGATGGTACAAACGATTTAGGCATCAGAGAAAAAATTGGTTCGGGCGTTTCTGATTTTTCTGGCAGTCCAAAAAACCGTCGCGTAAATATTGGAGTTGGAGCTGCGTCTGTCCATGGAACTATTTTAGCCCCCGGTGAAGAATTTTCTTTAGTAAAAGTTTTGGGTGATGTTGACGGAAAAGCCGGCTACCTACCAGAATTAGTAATTAAAGAAAATAAAACTATTCCGGAATATGGTGGTGGGCTTTGCCAAGTTGCAACCACAGCCTTCCGCGCAGCCCTTGATGCTGGTCTAAAAATTACCGAACGCAGAAACCACTCTTACCGCGTAATCTATTATGAACCAGCTGGAACTGACGCAACCATATATATTCCAAAACCTGATGTTCGCTTTTTAAACGACACTCCCAATTACATTCTTTTTCAATCAACCCTAAAGGGGAACATTTTAACTTTTGACGTTTGGGGCACTAAGGATGGTCGTAAAACAATGTTTGAAGGTGTAAATACAGTTGAAAGACTGGTAGATTTAAAACCAAAAATATTTAATATTACTGTACCTGGTCCAGCTAAAGAAATCCAAACAACAGAACTTAAACCTGGGGAAAGAAGAAGAACTGAATCTGCTCACAATGGTGCAGACACTTCGTTCTCACGTACTGTTATTTTTGCCGATGGAAGCGAAGAAAAAAATACTTGGGACAGTCACTATGTTCCATGGCAAGCAGTTTACTTAGTTGGTATTGATCCGGTTGCTACGGAGCAAGAAGTTGCAGATGCACAAGCATTACTTGATGCTACTAATTCTCCAGTTGATCCAGCGACCCTGCCACCAGTAGTCCCGCCAGTCGTCGAAGTTCCACCAACGACAACACCATAACAATAAAAAAGTGTAGGGAACCCCGTGCGCGGGGTTCCCTACACTTTTTTTCAAAACAAAAACCTCCTTTAAGGGACAGACAAGAAATTTTTATTTAGGCGAAATCGAGCCGAGGCCTGGTTTTACCTAAAATAAAAATCCCATGCTTGTCGTGTCTGCCCGTGAAAGGAGGCTTTCGAAATGTAATGGACTTTGTAGTATAACAATCCTTTAAATATTTGTCAACCCCTGACAACATTTGGATAAATTGGCTGTAATTAGCGCAAATTAGCCCATGCTATAATGTCGAGAGAAATTGACAAAAGGATATCATTTAAGTATAGCACCGATTGTACCACCTGCCTAGGCTTGTTTTGTACTCAGCTTATACACAAAAGTATCCCCATGGCTTGAGGATACTTTCAGCTTGATCCATTATGAAATAATTTTATCGATGATCTTATAATCTTTAGCTTCTTTTGCAGTCATGTAATAATCACGGTCTGTATCTTTTTCGACTTTATTTAATGGCTGGCCGGTGTGTTTGGCCATAATGTCATTCAAATTTTGTTTTACTTTGATAATTTCCTCAGCTTGGATTTGAATGTCGCTCGCCTGACCTTGCGCCCCACCCATAACTTGATGAATCATAACTTTTGAATTTGGCAAAGCAAATCTTTTTCCATTGGCACCAGAGGCGAGGAGCAATGCACCCATACTAGCGGCCAAACCTACGCAAATAGTTTGCACGTCAGGTTTGATGTATTGCATAGTATCGTAAATTGCTAGGCCTGCAGTAACAGAACCACCCGGTGAATTTATGTACATGATTATATCTTTCTTAGGATCTTCACTCTCAAGAAACAATAATTGAGCAATAACAGCATTGGCAACTTGATCGTCGATTGCAGTGCCTAAAAAGATAATTCTTTCTTTTAAAAGCCTAGAATAAATGTCATAGGCGCGTTCGCCACCATGTGTTTTTTCGATAACTGTTGGGATGAGCATAGAGTTATAATTAAGAATAAAGAATAACGAATAGGGAATAACGAATCCCGCCTCTCGCGAAAGGCGGGAGAATAGAGAATAACGAACAAAGATATTATAGCTTAATTATTTTGTTTTTAAAAATAACAGCTCGCTTCCGTTGAGGGAAACGAGCCGTGAAGAACTAAACCGTTTGTTCGATCTGTGTAGGCGCCTCGACCGGAACCATCGTGAAAATCCGTGCGTTCGTAAATCTATAGAAACCATACCACAAACACTCAACTTCCCAATGCATCCCACTCCAATACACAATAAGAAGCTGAGGATAATCTTTGCTGTCCTTTATCGCGAAGATATTTACGCCCTTGCTGGTAATCAATGCCCCTTCTCTACCATCAATTTGCCTTTCTATCAGCCAATAAACAGTAGAAAGGGATGTTGTTGTTGCTGGAGATTGATTCAGACTGACCTCTGACATTATCCAGGTAGAATCAACTTCATGAAGCAGGTCCCATACCTGGAGCTCAACAGCTGGCTGAGAAGGAACAGCAAAGTTATTAAATATCTGTAAAAAGCTAGAGTTCCCATGAATCACACCTCTAGTTGTCTCTGCGATGTAAGTAGAAAAACGATTCGTCGTCACGAAACCTTCGAGTGCAGGAACAGAGATCGGAGCACGAGGAGAAAATGCGTCTCTAAGCATGCCTTCCCTCAAGGTTATGCAACGTCGAAACTCGACCTGAAAGATTACTTCATTTGTATAATCTTGTCAAGAAGATTCTGAATAAATACAATTATGCCGATAAAAATAAACGCACATTTAAGCTAAAATTAAACAAAATATGGACAATACGTTTTTAACTATTGACAGTATTTATGTTTTGTGCTATAATACTCTGTTCAATACAATTAGCTTTAGAGTGATGCAGAGGAGAGAGAATTCAGCTCATGCCTTGCGTAAGCTTGGCATTGGCTTTATCTACCATCAACAACATTAAGTACACGGGAATAAACAAAATTATATTTTGCCCATTATACTTGATGCACCCCTCTTCATCACCTTAAAGATAATTGTTAGTAAATTGATGAGGCGAAGCTAGGTATTTATATATATTTATTTAAAATCGCCTGCACGCCTAGCCTCGTCATTTTTCTGCCAATTACTTGTTCCTTCCAAATGAGTAGACAAGAGAGATCTCTCTCCTCCCCCTCGGGTTTCTTTGTTCTTTACATTTATAGACCCGAGAGGATCTTGTCTGCTCGTTTGGAGGGAGTAATCCCCTCTAAGGAGAGCGGTAGCGTCCCGTGTGGATTCTACTGCTTTTTGTATTACGAATAGCTTCATAAAAAGGAAGTTACGAATTACTTTTCAGACTCAGTAATAATTCGTAACATCATAATAATTTGTCTTATTCGCAACAAGTAATTCGTAACTTCCATATAGACTGTTTTATTAGTAACAAAAGTATGCTAAAATAGGCTTATTAAGACTAAATAATGCGTACGGACATAAAAGACTAGTCCGCACCAAATAAAAACAAAATGGGCAAAAAAAAATCCCGTCGCCGATACGAAGAGGTTGAATATTATCGCCTCAGTCCAGAGACTAAACGTGGCATTATAATTGTTTTGTTATTTGCTCTTGCTATAATTTGCGTACTTGGATTCTTAAATTTAGCTGGCGTAGTCGGCGTCTATGTAGACTTCGGTTTAGGTGTGGCCTTTGGTTGGGGCCGCTTTTTATTTCCAATTATTTTACTTGGTCTTGGTTATGCTCTTGCTCGACCACAAACATATTCTATCAATTGGGCTAATTACCTTGGACTCGGCTTGTTAATACTAAGCACACATGGATTACTTCAACTGGCCGCACCTGCAGTCCAAAGTTTCCGCATGACTTTGAGCGGTCTTGGTGGCGGTGCCTTAGGTTTTGTCTTATCTCATCCTTTATCTTTATACGTAGGTTTTTGGGCTACTCTGATTATTTTACTAGCATTACTTTTAGCTTCTATTCTTTTAACCTTCAATACCAGTATCGAAAATCTTTTTAGCAAACTAAATTTCTTTAAATCATTTGGACCAGTCTTTAAACGCCGTGAAGTTAGCGGAGGAGAGATAGACGAAATGGATGAGGACGAAGAAGAAGACAAAAAAGAAATTGAATATCATGAAGATAAAATAGAACACATCGAAGAATCCAACACAGAGCCTGTCCGAAATACTGCTAAAGAATTACTAGCCAAAGACACAAAAGGAACACCGGTCCGCTCTGCTCCAAAAAAGAAAATTGATTTGCCACTTTCACTCCTCGACAACAAACGCACCAAACCTACTAGTGGAGACATTAAAGTCGGCCGAGAAAAAATTCAAAAAACTTTAGCTAATTTTAATATTAATGTAGAAATGGGCGAGGTTCAGGTTGGGCCGACTGTTACCCAATATACTTTTGCTCCAGCCGAAGGCGTCAAACTTTCTCGAATCACTGCGTTGAATAATGATTTAGCTTTGGCCTTAGCCGCTCATCCAGTTAGAATAGAAGCTCCAATCCCAGGAAAAGCTTTAGTCGGAATCGAAGTCCCAAATACAAAACCAGCCATCGTCCGTATGCGCGAAACACTAGAATCTGAGGCCTTTATGCATCGTAAATCCAATATGGAAATTCCTTTGGGTAAGGATGTTAGTGGCAAAGTTTGGACAGCCAATATTGCTAGCATGCCACACTTGTTAGTGGCTGGATCAACTGGCTCTGGTAAAAGTGTTTGTTTAAATTCAATTATAGTCAGTTTACTTTATCAAAACAATACTGATACGCTCCGCTTAATTCTTGTTGATCCTAAGCGAGTTGAATTCCCTGTTTATAATGGCATACCACATTTACTTGTCCCAGTTATTACTGATGTCACAAAAACCGTCAACGCACTCCGCTGGGCCATGGGCGAAATGGATAGACGTTTTGACGAACTCGCCAAGTACAAAAAACGTAATTTAGAAAGTTATAATTACGCAGCTAAAGAAAAAATGCCTTACATTGTAATTATCATCGATGAATTAGCTGATTTAATGGTAGCTGCAGCGGCCGAAGTCGAAGGCTCTATCGTCCGTTTAGTACAAATGGCACGCGCGGTTGGTATCCACTTAATCGTCGCCACACAAAGACCTTCTGTCGACGTTATCACTGGTTTGATCAAAGCAAATATTCCTTGCCGAATTGCTTTCTCGGTCGCCTCACTTATGGACTCACGAACAATTCTCGATGCTTCTGGCGCCGAAAAATTAGTTGGCAAGGGCGACATGTTATTTATGTCTCAGAACACACCAAAACCACGTCGCATGCAGGGAGCCTTCCTATCTGATGATGAAATCAAAAACGTTGTTGACTATTTAAAGAAAGAAGCAGACGAACCGGAATATATTGATGAAATTACAGAAAAACCAAAGGCCGGCGGATCATCAAGTTTTGAATATAATGCCGTTGGAGATGATGATGAACTTTTTGAAGAAGCCAAACAAACTATTTTAATGGCTGGCAAAGCTTCAACCTCATATTTACAAAGACGGTTAAGAATTGATTTGCTCGAAGAAGCTGGCGTCATCGGTGCTGGTGACGGCGCTAAACCACGAGAAATTTTGGTTGATAAAAATACCGCCCTGTTAGGATACTCTGCACCAGCCGAAGACCCTGACGAAGCAGAAGAATTATCCGAAGAAAATCCTTTTGATGAAGATTCTAACATGAATGAAGAAAAAGAGACATCAAACGATTCGCTACACTCGGATGATGAACAGGATGATGAAACAGATGAACTCGAAGAAGCTATGGCAGAAGACGAAGAGGAAGTTGATGATAATGATGAAGAAAATTCAGAAGAAGAACTAGTAGCGGAACCTGTAGAGAACGAAAATGCTAGCGATAATCAAGAAACCCCGCTGCTCGCGAGAGGCGGGGGAACGGCGGGGAAAACAAAAAAGCAAACAGCTGAGAATACCGATAAGGATGAAATATACTAAATAAGTATGAACAGTTTTTTTTCCAAAAAAATTACCAGTATTCAAACACTGGGAGAAAAACTCACTGCGCATCGCACAGCATTAGGACTCTCTCAAGATAAGGCGGCGCGGGTCATCAATATCAATGTTCGTTACATCAAGCTATTCGAAAAGAATAATTACAAAGAACTGCCAGCTGATGTCTATGCTGGAAACATTCTAAAACGTTATGCTGAATTATTAAGACTAAATCCGCACGCCGTTATAGAAACTTTTAACAAAGAAAAAGCTTTATACCAAAAGACACAAAAATTAAAAAACGTTCTTGAGGTTAAATGGTGGCACAAATTTGTAAACTTTTTCCTTAACCCTAAGTTTATTAAATATTTAGTGGTACTGATATTACTTTCGGCAGTTTTATACTATCTGGGTTGGAGCGTTAATAAAATTGTTTCTGCCCCCCCGCTTACCATCAGTTCGCCAACAGAAAACTTTATCACTACAGAACCTCAGGTAGAAATAATTGGCCAAACACAAAAAGAAGTTAATGTTAAAATAAACAATCAAGCCATTTTAACTGATCAAGAAGGCAATTTTAAAATAACCCTTGATTTGCAAAAGAATCTAAATATTATTAAAATATCAGCACAGAAGAAGCACAGTAAAGAACAAGTTATTTATAGACAAGTAATCGTCGAAGAAGTCCAAGTTAAATCCAATTAATAATCTCTTCAAAAAATTTCCATGCTTACTTTTTTGAAGAATATATATGTCAAAAACAAGTGAAAAAACAGAAGCCGGTACAGTCAGAACCTCTGCCGCCAATGATGCCATCCAACAGATTAAGGAAAAATATGGCGAAGGTTCTATCATGAGACTCGGAGAATCAACTACTATGAACGTGGAAGCAATTTCTACCGGTTGCATCTCCTTAGACTTAGCACTAGGCGTTGGCGGTGTGCCACGCGGTCGTATTATCGAAGTTTTTGGTCCAGAATCCTCTGGAAAAACAACGCTGGCTCAACACGTTGTAGCCGAAGTTCAAAAAAGTGGTGGTATTGCTGCTTTTATTGATGCCGAACATGCGCTAGACCCAGACTATGCAAAAAAGATTGGCATCGACATCAATCAAATGCTTATTTCTCAGCCTGATACTGGGGAACAAGCTCTCGAGATTGTCGAGACTTTAGTTCGTTCTAATGGCATTGACTTGATCGTTGTTGACTCTGTCGCAGCATTAACTCCAAGAGCAGAAATCGAAGGCGAAATGGGCGATCAACACATGGGCTTACAAGCTCGTTTGATGAGTCAGGCTTTACGTAAGCTCGCTGCGATTATTGGTAAGACCAAAACTACTTTGATTTTTATCAATCAAACTCGTCAAAAGATCGGCGTCTTCTTTGGTAATCCAGAAACTACCACTGGAGGAACAGCTCTCAAGTTTTACAGTTCTGTGAGAATCGAAGTCCGTCGTGCGGCACAAATTAAAAAAGCAGAACAAACAATTGGTAACCGAGTTAAAGTAAAAATTGTTAAAAACAAAGTTGCGCCTCCTTTCCAAGCTTGCGAGTTCGACATCATGTACAACGAAGGAATTTCTGTCACCGGTGACATGATCGACCTAGG
>Ga0076118_108_pt1 | contig 13495 bp, 10 predicted proteins | sample RifGroC2_FD_67675 | JGI IMG/M metagenome (GOLD analysis project Ga0076118, IMG submission 67675) | Parcubacteria bacterium GW2011_GWC2_38_7 | reverse complement strand
ACACTTTTTTTGAAAGCATATGTATTTTAAGTGAATTATTTAGCTATATTATGGCATAAAATTGAGTTTTTAGCCCCACCGTTTTGTCTATTAACTCAAAAAGACCGACGCACCTAGGAGAGGTGCGTCGGCAAAGAGACTAGTAGCACTCACTTGTGGCGAGGCCTTCCTGCCGGTCGCGACTTATGAGGTCGCGACGGATGCGAATGCGACACAGACGAGGAATGTTTACGTTTGGAACACGCCGCCTTGGGCTGGACGTGACCATGACTGCGGGAAGGATACGCATACCTATAGCCATACGCATGGACGTTCGAAGAGACACGAGAGTAGCCATACGTTCGCGTAACACGATTGTACGAATGATTACAGTCGCCATCATAACACGGCAAGGGATCACGCACAATATCAATGGTGAGAGAACAGGCACCGAGCAAGAACAAGAGCCCAAACAAGAACGCGAAGTAAAAAGCATTACGCTTCATCAGGTCCTCCGGAAGTTTGTTGATCTTGACCATAATGCTTACCAGAAAGAATACTCCGACAGTAGAGGAGGGGCCACTGTGCGTTTTTACTCGCTGATAAGCATGATGACAAAGACCAATGGAGAGGGCTCATTATCTTGAGCCCATACGAGGCCCCAGACAGTGAGCCCTCACCTTAGCACCTCGGACCAGTCTTGTCAATAGACATCATCTAAAATTAGCCAAAAGAAAGCTACTCCGCCTAGAATTGCTCTTGTTTTTTGCATATATTATTATTATAAGATGCAAAATCAAGAACTTAAATATTGGCTAGCCTTTGCAAAATTGAGTTTATTTAGAAATAAGCATTTTTTGTTTCACAAAAATTTCTTCGATTCTTTAGCTGACTTTTGGAATGCTTCATTTGATGCTCTCACGGATGCCAAGATAACAGACCAAGTCGCCCATAATTTTATTAACACACGAAGCACTATTAATCCAGAACAAGAGCTCGAGTATCTTTATAAGTATAATCTCGATGTATTACTTTTTGACGAGCCCAACTATCCAAGTCTCTTAAAAGAAATTTCCTCTCCCCCACTCCTTTTGTTTTATCGGGGTAATAAAGAAATCCTACATCAACAATTATTTGCGATTGTTGGCACACGCAAATTTTCTTCCTATGGAAAACAAATCACACTCCAACTAACACAAAAAGTCGTGGATAATAATTTAATTCCAGTCAGTGGTTTAGCTTTGGGTATCGACACAATCGTCCACCAAACTTGCGTCAACAATCACTTCCCCACCGTAGCAGTTTTAGGTTGCGGAATTGATGACAACACGATTTATCCACGTTCTAATTACCGCTTAGCACAAGAAATAATTAAAAATAATGGTATAATCATTTCTGAATACTCTGCACAAACAGAAGCTCTTAAACATCACTTCCCGGCTCGCAATCGCTTGATTTCTGGTTTATCTCTTGGTACGCTAGTCACCGAAGCACGCCAAAAGTCTGGCGCACTTATCACAGCGCACTTTGCATTAGAACAAAACCGAGAAGTTTTTGCTGTGCCCGGACCCATTACTCAATCAACTTCGGACGGTACAAATAATTTGATAAAACTCGGGGCAAAAACTGTCACAACAGTTCAAGACATTTTGGATGAACTCAATCTCCCGCAAAAAATAGCCATCCAAAAAACTCGCAACGTTGTTCCAGACTCTCCAGAAGAATTAGAAATATTAAATCAACTCTCGAGCGAATCTAAACATATCAATCAAATCGCTCTGGCTTGTAAAAAATCAATAACTTATATAAATGCGCAATTGCTTCTATTAGAAATGAAGGGCCGAGTCCATAATTTAGGCAATATGCACTTTACTTTAAAGACATGAAAACAGAATTGTACGCACTATACTTAGACGCTATCAACTATCTTGAATCTTTGGGAAATTTAAAAGAAAAAGATTTTTTTGCTGGGACTAAAGATCCTCGACCACAACTCGCGCGCATGAAACATTTACTCAAACTCGCTGGCAATCCTGACCGTGGACTCAAAATTATTCATGTCACTGGAACCAGTGGTAAAGGATCAACCTCAAATTACATCTATAACATTCTTCAATCTGCTGGCTACAAAGTTGGCGCGCACTTCTCTCCTTATGTTTCTGTGCCAACAGAAAAAATTCAAATCAATAATAAGTTTATTTCTGCTGTTGAATTAATTGCGTTAATTGATGAAGCCAAACCAATCATAACAAAATGCTACGAAACATTAGACGCACCCAGCCACTTTGAAATTTGGTTTTTATTAAGTCTTCTTTATTTTAAAAAACAAAAATGCGATTACGTTGTACTAGAAGTTGGCTGTGGTGGAAGATATGACGCCACCAATGCTGTGGAAAAAACTTTAGTCTCGGCTATTACCAATATTGGATTTGATCACATGCAGATACTCGGGAACACCTATGCAAAAATTGCTTACGAAAAAGCCGGCATCATACGACCTCGTGGAAAAGTTTTTACAACGACCGAACGCCCCTCCGCCCTCAAAGTCATAGAAGCCGAAGCAGAAAAGCAAAGGGCTGACCTAACTATCCTCCGCAAACAAGATAATCCAAACATAGCACTCGCAACCGTCATCGCTGAGCATCTTGACATTAAACCTTCTGCAATCAAAAAAGGCATTAAGCAAGCAAAACTACCCGCGAGATTCGAAATCATGCAGACCAATCCAACTGTCATCCTTGACGGCGCACACAACGCTGACAAAATTGATTTCTTTTTTAAAAAACTCGAAAATTATATAGCCGAGAATAAATTCTCTGGAAAACTTCACATTATTTGCGGATTAACCAGTCAAAAAAATCCTAGCACTGTTTTCTCTCCTTTATTCAATAAAGCTGACAAGATCTATATCTCTCGATTCACCACCACATTCAGAAAAGTTACTCCACCATTAGAGATTAAAAAGTTTTGTCCAAAGAATAAGTTTGCTGGGATCTTCCTTGATCCAAATGAAGCCCTCAGATCCGCCCTTAAAAACGCGCACAAAAATGATCTTATTATAGTCACTGGATCCTTCTTTTTATGTGGAGATTTACGGAAAAACTGGCAAAACGAAATTAAGCAATTAGAGACAAGAAAAAACTTTGTTTAGCTCCCAGAACCACTTACTACGTTTGGGTTCTGGGCCAGCATTCAATTTGACAAAAAAATACTCGTCTGTCATATTTAGTCAGAATTATAAAATATTATGAAACATTTAGTCATAGTCGAAAGTCCTACTAAGGCCAGAACTATCTCCAAATTTTTAAGTCGTGATTACAAAGTCGAATCATCCTTTGGCCACGTGAGTGATTTACCAGCGTCAAAACTAGGCGTTGATGTTGATGACAATTTTAAACCTAGTTATGTAGTCCCAGTCAAAGCCAAGAAGCAAGTGGCAAAGTTAAAAGAGTTAGCGGCCAAAGCCGATGAGATCATCCTTGCAACCGACCAAGACCGCGAAGGAGAAGCTATTGCTTGGCATTTAAAAAACATTTTAAAACCTAAAAAGTATACTCGCATTGCCTTCCACGAAATCACCAAAAAAGCGATTGAGGAAGCTTTATCAAAACCACATGATTTGGATCTAAATTTAGTTGATGCTCAACAAGCGCGCCGTGTACTCGATAGATTGGTCGGTTATCAACTTTCGCCTTTTCTTTGGAAAAAAGTAGCACGCGGACTTTCTGCTGGTCGTGTACAAAGCGTGGCCGTGCGCTTAGTTGTTGAAAAAGAACGAGAACGCGAAGCTTTTAAACAAGATGAATATTGGTCTATAGAAGCGACTTTCTCTAAAGATGAAACCAGCAAATTCCCTGGCAAACTTTTTTCTGTCTCTGGCAAGTCACTCGGCAAGTTAGGATTAAAGACAAAAGATCAAACTGACGATATACTCAAAGAATTGGCCAGCAAAAACTATTACATCGCAAATATCGAACTTAAGACCAGTAAAAAAACTCCTCCAGTTCCCTTCACTACTTCAACCTTACAACAAGCAGCAAACAATCAACTCAATTTTTCTGCCAAGCAAACAATGATGATTGCTCAGACTTTGTACGAAGGCGTAAAACTAGAATCCGAAGGCGTGGGTCTTATTACTTACATGAGAACTGATTCTCTAAACCTTTCTGATTCTTACTTAAACCCAGCTCGCGACTTTATCAAAACACAATTTGGAGACGAATATCTACCAAAAGAAGTAGTAAAATATCACACCAAGAGTAAAGGGGCACAAGAAGCCCACGAAGCTATTAGACCAACCGATGTTTTACGCACACCAGAATCTATCCAAGCACATTTAGATGCCAATCAATATAAACTTTATAAATTAATTTGGGAACGAACTCTTGCTACACAAATGACTCCAGCTGTTATTGACGCAACTGCTCTCGACATCAACGATGATTCGGATAAATATACTTTCCGATCTACTGGCCAAACTGTTAAATTCCCTGGCTTCTTAAAAGTTTATCCAACTGGAACCAAGGAAACAATTTTACCAAAACTCGAGATTAAAGATGCAATCAAAGCAGAAGAGATGAAGTCCGAGCAACACTTTACTCAACCGCCAGCCAGATATACAGAAGCCTCTTTGGTCAAAATTTTAGAAGAATATGGTATTGGCAGACCTTCTACTTATGCTCCAACTATTGCAACAGTGATAGAACGAGGCTATGTAGAAAAAGAAGCCAAAGCTTTAAAACCAACCGAGATTGGTTGCCTGGTCAATGATATTTTAGTCGAACATTTTAGAGATATAGTTGATTATGATTTTACCGCTGATATGGAAGCACAATTCGATGAAATCGAAGCCGGAAAAAAAGAATGGCAACCTGTAATTGCTAAATTCTACGGACCTTTTAAAAAGAATCTTGATGAAAAGACTGCAGAATTAACCAAGAAGGATTTAACCGAAGAAAAAACAGATGAGATTTGCGATAAATGCAACTCACCGATGGTGATAAAGGTTAGCCGGCATGGAAAATTTTTGGCTTGTTCTAAATATCCAGAATGCAAAAACACCAAATCATTAGATGCTAATGGAAAAATAGAAGATAAGGAACCAGCAAAATTATTAGAAGAAAAATGTCCGGACTGCGAATCACCTTTGGTCGAAAAACATGGACGCTTTGGTCCATTTATCGGTTGCTCTAATTATCCAAAATGTAAATACATACAAAAGAAAGATTACGGCACTGGTGTACATTGCCCCCAATGCGAAACTGGCGAAATAGTCAGCAAACGTACTCGCGGTGGAAAAATCTTTTTTGCTTGCAACAAATATCCTGATTGTAAATTTGCTCTTTGGAGCAAACCAACAGGAGAAAAATGTCCGACTTGTCTTAACCTCATGGTTTACGCCGCTGATAATAAGACTGTTTGCAGTAGTAAGGATTGTCCGACGAATAAATAGCAAGACAGGGTGGGTGCTCTTGTTCGCAATGGAGGGCTCAGTCTCCCGAGCCCCTACTTGCATTGCGATAGGAATGCGGTCTTGCCAATGAAAAAACTTCCGAATCCTCTTGGAAGTTTTTTTGTTTCACCTAGAATTGGTAATTGTTATAAATAGTATTATGATAATTAATAATCCTTGACACTATTAACGCAACGCGTTACTATGATAATAAGTTTTAAATCAAAAGAAACTGCTAAAGTTTTTTCCGGGGTATATACTCTCAAGTTACCAATTAATATCCAACGTATAGCTTTAAGAAAATTGTATATGCTTGATGCTGTTGTGAATATTAATGAGTTAATGATCCCACCGGCTAATCGTCTAGAAAAATTACGCGGGAAAAATAAACATAGTTATAGCATAAGAATAAATAATCAATGGCGACTCTGCTTTGTTTGGAAAGATGGAAATGCCCATGAAGTTATCATTACCGATTATCATTCCTAATTTTTATATGACCAAAACAATTAAACCAATTCATCCCGGAGAAATACTAGAAGAAGAATTTTTAGTTCCTTTTTCTCTCTCACAGTATCGCCTAGCTAAAGATATCAACGTCCCCCCCCGAAGAATAAATGAAATTATTCATGGGACACGTTCCATTAGTGCAGACACAGCCTTGCGACTGGCTAAATACTTTAATAACTCGCCAGAATTCTGGTTGAACTTACAAAACCATTACGATTTAGCCACTGAAAGAATAATTATCATGAATATATTAAAAAATAATGTAAAAACTTTTAAATTCGCAACATAGACTCAAAAAAAAGAGAGGTTCAGCATGATGCTTCCCCTCTCTGTTGCGCACGTTGTGGTGCTGGGACTAGGTCAGGTACCATCCACTGTCATCGGAGTACGACACGCCACTCGGCCACCTCTCGAACGTCATCGCCGGCGTGTAGCAATTCGCGATCAGGTCATCGACCATCTCCTCGAGACGCTCGGCGGTGAGCGGCACGTGGTAGCGGGGGTCGTGGTCTTCGATGACCTCCTGCGTGAGCCGAGCACGGAGCTCGCGCTCTTCCTCGTCTTGCAAGAAGTGGTCGAAGCCCAGGGCCAGAGTCTGACGCAGGCTGTTGAACAGACGACGCGGAGTGGCCACCCGATTGGTGACCAACATGTGACGACGCATTCGTCGCCTCCTTCGGTGAGAGGTTAAGAACGTTCAGCCGACGAGCAGGTCGCAGAGGGCTTCCAACAAGTCGAACTCCGGCGAAACGACGACCATCACGGTCGGGTCTCCGGGCAGGATGGTGATCCCAGCCTCGACGGCATCGATCACTCGGTCCTGCTCTTCCAGAATCTCCGCAATGCGGACATCTTCCTCGGTCAGGTGCACGGGTATCCCCTAGGTGGTTTTTCGATTCAGAATCACTTCACTCGAAATAGAATTATAGCATACTTTAACTGTTTTGTCAATCCTGCGTAGATGTTTTATTTAAATTTAGACAAAAATATTACACCATGTACGTGCAGGTCGCGACCTGCACGTACACAATCGCCCCATCGCGTACGTGTAAGTCGCGACTTACACGTACCAAGGGCAACAAGCCCAACTAAAAAAGCCCCGAAAAAATCGGAGCCTTTTTAGTGTAGGGTTCTGGATTAAAACCCCAATAACATTGTTGATGATAGGGTTGTCACAGAACCCTACGTTTGAAAGTATAGCGAAAGCAAGCAGAAAAGACAAGGAAAACAGACTATAATCCATGCACTATAAAGTGTTCCATGCAGTATAAAGTATCCTCTTTAACTGCATGGCAAGACCCTTTAAGTGCACGGCAAGCAAAAAAGCAAAAAAACAAGAAAGCAATTAGTCTCCGATGACAATCTTTTTGTTTTCTTGCTTTTTTGTTTTCTTGATTAACGCCAAGCAGTTTGTCTGAAAAACGAAAACTCCTAGACGTAAAGCCCAGGAGTTCTCAATTGAGGTTCCACCTATCATCAACAAAATTATTATAGCAAAGTTTTACAAAATTGTCAATAGCGAGCTTGCATTTTGCGGAGATTGTGGTTAAATAGAAGATATGACCTATGCGAAAATTAGCGAAATAATTAAAGAAAAACAACCTGCAGATACTCTTGTTTTTTTGGAAAAAACATACGAATTATTAAAGGACGGCACTCATGAGCTGTCCTTTATTGAACGCAACCGTATTTATAATATTGCGATAAACAAAGCCTATGAGGCTGCCAAACAAGGCGCCAGAACAGAATTTGTTTGCGCCACCATCCTCTTTGATCTAGTAGAACAAAATCTCTCTTTAATCCCAAAAATCAAATCCTTAGTAAATGAGAACGTTGCCACCTTTGCTCATTGCTATGTTTTAGCAAAACAAAAACTAAAAGAACCGTCTCAGCTAGAACACAGTTACCGCACGGCACTAAGACTAGCTACGATCAAAATCAACTTCCCTGCTATATGTGCTGCAATGTTGCACGAGTTACCTGTCCACTCAGAAACTTCGATCGAAGAAATTACCAAAATTTTTGGAACCGAAATTGGTATCTTGGTAAATAAATTTTTAAACATCCGTGTAATTAAAACTGCCAACAGTAGCCAGTACATCAACCATTTACGCGAAATGATTGTAGCCATGGCCAAAGATTTACGCGTGATTATTATTAAAATGTGTTCCAATATTGATCGCATGGAAGGCTACAGTAGCGCCTATTCTAATGATAAACTTTTTGCTATCGCCACTGAATCCATGGAAATTCTAGCTCCACTCGCTAATGTGCTTGGTATCTGGGAACTCCGTTGGCGCTTAGAAGATCTATCTTTTAAAATTTTACAACCGGAAGAATACAAAAAAATTAATCAACGCTTTAACGAAGACGAGCAAAAAAACCGCGCCAAGTATATTCAAAAAATGATAGTCTTGATAGGAAAAGAAGCCAAGAGCAAACAAATTAAATGCCAAATAGAAGGTCGCTTTAAGCATTTTTATAGCATCTATCAAAAAATTAAAAATAAGAAAAAAGCCTTTAGCGAAATCTGTGACGTTTTTGCTTTACGTATCATTGTTTCTAATATTGATGATTGCTACCGCATGATGGGAGCTATCCACCAACTGTGGAGACCAAAGAAAAGACGTATTAAGGATTATATCGCCGCCCCAAAGAGCAACAATTATCGTAGTTTACATACTACTGTTTTTGGTATGAACGGACGTCCTACAGAATTCCAAATCCGTACCAAAGAAATGGATGATATCGCTAATTTTGGAATTGCCGCGCATTGGTATTACAAAAACCCTAAAACGAAAACACCCAACTGGATGCAAGAACTTCTTTTACAACAACAACAATATAAAGATGACGAAGAATTTTTAGATGCATTTTCTTCTAGTATTCTACAAGACAGAATTTATGTTTACTCACCAAAAGGCGATGTTATTGCCCTGCCTTCCAAAGCAACTCCAGTGGATTTTGCCTTTGCCATCCACACAGAAGTTGGTAACAAATGCTCTTCTGCCATTGTAAACGACTCCCCTGTTCCACTCGACACACAACTCGCTACCAATGATGTTATCGAAATAACTTTAAACCGCGATCAGGCTGGACCCAAGGCAGAATGGTTAACTTTTGTCCAAACTAATAATGCAAAAAAACATATTCAAGAATATTTAGATCAGTTCCCAGTAGAACGTTCCTTTAGACTCTGATATAATGGAATAGCATAGTATAGTAACGTGTAACACGTAACGAGAAACGGGAAAAAAAAAGATACTTATGATAAGTCTACGACAACTAATAGAAGAAATTCAAAAATCAAATCCTCAAGCAGATATTGCGCTTGTGGAACGTGCTTATAATTTTGCTGAAGAAGCTCATCAAGGTCAAAAGCGGGCCAGTGGCGAAGACTATGTTCAACATTGTTTACTTACAGCCAAAACATTAGCCGAGCTTAGACTTCCTATCCCGATAATTATCGCTGGATTATTGCATGATGTGCCAGAAGATACAACAAGAACATTAGATGACATCAGAAAAGTTTTTGGCTCTGATATTGCCAAAATGGTAGAAGGCATTACTAAGCTTGGTAAGATCAAATATCGAGGCATGGATAGATATGTAGAAAATTTGCGCAAAATGTTTGTAGCCATGGCTCAAGATATCCGCGTAATTATCATTAAATTTGCTGACCGTCTCCATAATTTAAAAACATTGTATGCACTACCAGAGGCCAAGCAAAAAAGAATTGCCCTAGAAACATTAGAAATCTATGCTCCAATTGCCAACCGCTTAGGTATCGGAGAATTGCAAGCACAACTAGAAGATGCTTCTTTTAAATATGCCTACCCACAAGAATATATTAATATCGAACAAGTTGTTAAACAAAATTATCCGCTCAAAAAGAAAGCTTTAAACAACATGATACGTAAAGTAAAAATGCGTTTAGAAAAAGACAATATTAAATACTTAGATGTTTACGGACGAACCAAACACTATTACAGCTATTACAGAAAATATTTAAAATATAATTCTGATCCAAAACAAATTTATGATCTTGTGGCTGTCCGCATCATTGTTGGAAACATTGCTGACTGTTATACTGTAATGGGTACAGTCCATAATATTTGGCGACCGATACGCGGACGTATCAAAGATTATATTGCCCAACCAAAACCAAACGGTTACCAATCTTTACATACAGCTGTTTTTGGCGACGAACAAGAAATTGTAGAGATTCAAATCCGCACCAAAGAAATGAACGAACAAGCTGAGTATGGTATTGCTGCTCACTGGAATTATAAAGAAGGCAGTAAAAACGACCGCGGGTTAGACTGGGTCCAAGATTTAGCCAACTGGCTTAAAAATATTAATGATAATGATAAATTTCTAGAAGGCGCCAAGATTGATGTTTTCCAAAATCGTATTTTTGTCTTTACTCCGCAGGGAGATGTCATCGACTTACCAGACGGCGCCACTCCAATTGACTTTGCTTATCACATCCACACGGATATAGGAGACAAATGCGCTCAAGCAAGAATCAACAACGATATTGTGCCTCTCAGTTACCGCATCAGAAATGGTGACGTGGTCCAAATAATCACAGATAAAAATCGTAAAGGTCCCAACCCAGACTGGTTAGACTTTGTTAAAACAAGAACTGCAATACAACATATAGAAGCCTACAAAAACAAAAGTTGGAAAAAATTCTTACCTATATTTTCAAAATAAAATTTATGCAAAAAAAATGGTTCTTAGGCTTATTGTTTTGTTGTTTTTTTGTTTTCTTGATTATTTCCCAAACATCTAAAATCGCAACTGCGGAAGCCTTTGCCGATGTAACTCTTGGTACTGATGTTTATTGTTGCAGTTCAGCTGATGCGACATTAACAGCCTGCCCTACCGACTTTATCACTTGTCAGACAAATCGACTCTCAACTCTAGGCTTTGGTAGTGTTCAAGATGCCCAGAACTATGACATGGACCACAACACTAATATTTATGGAGACGTACAACTTGCCTGCCTTAATGCTTGTACTTGTTTTGCTAAAACTGTTAGTTCTTGCCTCAATGCCACAGCTCCAGCTTGTACTTCTTGGACATATTCTGTTTGGGGAGATTGCACTGGGGGGAAGCAAACTAGAACTCCCGTGACTTACAAACCTTTTGGATGCACTGGTGGCTCACCTGTCTTAGAAAAAACTTGTACGACAAGTGTCTGTTCGTATAATGACGACTGTTCTGGAAGCACCTACTGTTTATTAGTATTTGATCCTTTGACAGGCATGATAAATGAAGGCACCTGCAAAAACAAAAAAAGTTCTGGGGCTAGCTGTGATAGTTCCTCCGAATGTTCTGGCAACTCTTGTCTTAACGGTAAATGTACCAGCACCTGCATGTTTGATCATAATTGCAAAGACAATCAATATTGCGATACTAATACCAGCCCTGGTACTTGCGTAGCTAAAAAATCCAGTGGGACTTGTACCTCTGCCAGCCAATGTTCTGGTGGATTTTGCAATAGCGGAGCGTGCTCTTCTAAAGCTCCATCCTCTTGTTCTCCTTCTTGCGAAGCTGGTAAATATTGTCGAACTACCCCCCAACCAAATCTATGTGTAGATCAATTAGATTACGACATGAATTGTTCAGCCCCTAGCCAATGTATCAGTGGTTTTTGTGTGAAAGGAAAATGTGCCGTTTCTGCTACCGGAACATTATGCTCATCTGACAGTAATTGCAAGGGAACAGAATATTGTGATACAGACATTAATCCAAGCGCTTGTGCTAGCAAAAAAGCAAATGGGATAGCTTGTTCTACTGCTAAAACTTGTTCAAGTGGTTTTTGCAATTTAGATGGTCAATGTGCGGTCCCTAGCACCGAAGTAGAATGCGACGAAGATGCTGATTGTGCTGCAAAACAATTTTGTAACACCGCAATCAATCCTAAGATTTGTGCCGATAAAAGAGCTGATGGACAAACTTGCAATTTAGCAACTCAATGTTCAGGAGGCTTATGCAATGGCAATGTTTGTGCCTCTAAAAAAGCAAATGGAAAACCTTGTACAGCACCAACCGAATGTATCAGTAATTATTGCCCGACTGCAGCGACAAGAGTTTGTGCAGTTGCTCCTGCAACTGCTTGCGACCCTGTTTGTTCACAGGCACAATTCTGCGACACCACAGCCGTACCAATTGCCTGCGCAACAAAAAAAGATGACGGTGTAATTTGTTCTGATGCAAGTCAATGTAAAAATAATTTTTGTAACTCCAATGTCTGCGGTTCAGTAGCCGTCAGCGGGGAATGTCCCTCCTTCAAAACATCCGGCGATTGCGAAAGTCATATCGGTCAATGTGAATGGGTTAGTAATACCTGTTCTACTAAACCAGGCTACGGACAAGAATGTACAATTGACGCTACTGGATTCGACAATTGCAGAGAAAATGAAGGCCAATGCATAGCTAATAATGGGAAAAGTATTTGTCGAAAAGTTTGTGATGACATCGGTGATTGCCCAGGAAACAGCTATTGTTTTAATGCTGGCGGAGGAAAATTCTGTCAGGTAAAACTTGCCGCCGGTGGCGCCTGCCCAGAAGGAAACGATGCTTGCATTTCTGGTGTTTGTACAGCAAATGCCTGTGTTGGTGGCGTTGCTCCACCAACAACTCCTCCAGGAGGCACAACAGAACCAGTAGAAGAATATTCAATCCCTAACTTTTTAGGTGTGGACGACCCAAATTTGGTTATTGGACGCATTATAAAATATATAATCGGCTTTGCGGGGACTATCGCTCTAGTCACCTTTATGTACGGTGGCACTCTCTGGCTCATCTCTGCAGGTAGACCTGATTATGTTGATAAAGGTAAAAATTTTATGATCTGGGCCGCTATTGGTTTAGTAATAGTATTTAGCTCATACATATTAGTCGGCCAAGTCTTTACTCTTTTCGGCAAGTAACTACAACAATCAAAAACTTAATTAAAATCAATTCTACTTTCACCTAGAATTGATTTTGTATATCTGCGATGTTACGATTTTGTAAGGACATAAAAAATTTTGGAGGCAAGCAATGTTATCTATTATTGGCGCGCTCGTATTAGTGGGACTTTATCTTTATAAATGCTTGGTTGTAACTAAGACAGCAGAAAAATCCGTTGTCTTTGCCTGGGGCACATTACCAGTTCGCACTTTAAGTCCCCCCTTCAATTTTATCTTCTGGCCTTTCCATCGAGTAAATGCAGTCATCAGCTCTAAGATCCAATTGCATGACATGCCTGCATGTAAAGTAACCTGTAAGATTGATGATCCTATTTCTATCCGTAGTGGCGCGCTAAGCAAGCAACGTAGCTTTGCACTCGGAGACCTAACGGCAAATGGTATTTCATTAAATTTCCAATTTCATTTTTGGACCAAATACGAAATACTTCAAACCAAAACAAGTTTGGCTAAAGTCCCCAATGATTTAGGCGAACAATCACAATTAACAGCGCTCTTTAACTCTGCCCAAGTTACTAGTAATGGTAATGTCAACATCGATAGCTTACTAGACGAGCAACTCAAAGACGAG
>Ga0076118_110_pt1 | contig 13566 bp, 5 predicted proteins | sample RifGroC2_FD_67675 | JGI IMG/M metagenome (GOLD analysis project Ga0076118, IMG submission 67675) | Parcubacteria bacterium GW2011_GWC2_38_7 | reverse complement strand
ATTGCCATTCATCGAAAGTTATTTGCGATCGCAGATAAAATAATATGCGTTATTTAATTTTATTTTTGTTAATATTGATCATAATTTTTCTTGGTTTCATTTTTGTTTATTTACGGCAGGAAAATCAGAGACCTATTATCCAAGAACCAGCTGATCGTGAGTTCAAGATTGATGGGTTGGTGCCGTTTGAGCAATGGAAGGCGAGTCAATAAGTAGTTTTACTTCGGTACGTGTAAGTCGCGACTTACACGTACGCATACGGCAATCAACGGTACGTGCTGGTCGCGACCAGCACGTACCCGATTATTCGTGGGTTGGTTAACGCTAGCCGAGTGGGGCAATTAGTAACTATTTGTAGATTAGTATAAGATTAGTAATTAGTAATCATATGAGCAATGGCAAAGTTCTTGTCACAGGTGGAGCCGGATTTATCGGCTCATATCAAGTCGATTTGTTGATTAAAGAAGGTTACAAAGTTGTCGTCGTGGACGATCTCTCTTCTGGTAGTCAAGAAAATTTGCCAGAGGGAACTCCATTCTACAAAGTTGATATTCGCGATGCAGAATTGGCCGAAGTTTTTGCTAAAGAAAGGCCGGACTATGTTTTTCATTTTGCCGCGCAGATGAATGTTAACCGCTCAGTTGATGATCCAATCTTTGACGCGGATGTAAATATTATCGGGAGCCTCAACGTGCTTGATAATTGCGTTGAGTATGGTGTTAAAAAAATCATGTTTTCGTCCACTGGTGGTGCTTTATATGGCGAAGCCGAAGTTGTGCCAACCCCAGAAGATTACCCATGCACTCCGATTTCTCCATATGGGATTGCTAAACTAACTGTCGAGAATTATATCCGCTTTTTTGCGGAACAACATGGATTAAAATATGGCATCACACGTTACGCTAATGTTTATGGACCAAGACAAAACGCAAAGGGCGAGGCGGGAGCAATCGCAATTTTTACAGAAAAAATGTTGAATCGAGAGTCTTTAGTTTTGCATGGGGATGGACATCAAACTCGTGATTTTGTCTTTGTTGGCGATGTGGTAGCAGCGAATCTCCTTGTTTTTGAAAGTGATAAAAACGGTTATTACAATGTTGGTACTGGACGTCAGACAACTATCAATGAAATCTATAAAATGATCCAAAATTGTTTGGACTTAAAGTCTGAGCCAAAGCATGTAGATGTTTTTTCTGGTCAGCGTGTTAGTTGCCTTAGTACCGAGAAGATTAATCAAGCGCTGGGTTGGTCGCCTAAAGTTAAGATTGAGGATGGGGTGGCGCAGACGGTGGAGTGGTTTGCTGAAAGAAATAATTAATTTCGTAGGGAACAAAAATTTTTGTTCCCTACGGATTGTTGAACGTTTTGTTATGATGGACAGTTTTGTAAACAAGAAAGAACAATTAAAACCAAAAAAATATCTTGGTCAGAATTTTTTGACAGATAAAAACATACTCCAAAAGATAATTCAGGTCGCTGATATTAAAAAGACTGATTATGTCCTAGAAGTTGGGCCAGGGAAGGGCGTGCTGACAGCAGAACTTTGCAGTCGAGCAAGAAAAGTTTTAGCTGTGGAAAAAGATAAGGATTTGATTCAAGGTCTTGAGGACTTGCATTTGCCGAATCTAGAGCTTCTCTCTGCTGATATCATGAAAGTAGCGGACAGCACCATCCAGGAGTTTTTTAAGGGAAAAGAATATCGAGTCATAGCAAATTTACCTTACAATATTACGAGCCAATTTCTCCAAGCTTTTTTGGAAAGGGACTATGCGCCTACGTCCATGCTTCTAATGCTCCAAAAGGAAGTTGCTCAGCGCATTTGCAGTAAAACTGGTGAGCATTCTGTGCTTTCTTTGTCGGTTCAGTTTTTTGCAGAGCCTAAAATTCAGTTTTTTATCAAAAAAAACAGTTTTTTCCCACGTCCTAAAGTTGAGAGTGCGATTATTGCCATCACTAATATCCGTAAAAATAAGTTTAAAATAGACTCAGAAAAATTTTTCGAGATTGTAAAACTGGGTTTTGGTCAAAAACGTAAGCAACTTAAAAACAATCTTAAAAAGTTTGGGGAGGCTGAGGTTCAAAAATGTTTAGTCAAAATGGGTTATTCGGCCAATGCTAGGGCAGAGGAGCTGACGTTGGAGGATTGGGTGTTAATGGCTCAGAGTTTAGCAAAACTGTAATCCATGTACTATAAAGTGTTCCCTTTAAGTACACGGCAAGCAAAAAAGCAAAAAAACAATAGACAAAGTAAACCAGCGGTACGTGTAAGTCGCGACTTACACGTACGCAATTGTTAATCAGTCGTAGGTGCAGGTCGCGACCTGCACCTACGCGATGGTTGCTAATCATTCGAAACTGTGGAAAACTATCCACTTTTTTTGTTGATTAAGGCAAAATGTGATATAATTTGCGTAGAGAAAGAATTTATCAAGCAAGTAAAATAAGCGAAATTCCTAAAGTATTTAGAATTGAGTTTTTTACGTTATGGAGGAGAGTTTAAACCCAGAAGAAAATAAAATTCCAGAAGCAGAAGTCGGTCCAGTCTTGACCGAAGAAAACGACTTTTATACTTATAAAATAAAGCAACGAAAAAAAATCGCCGCATTGGTCTTTTTAGGCACGCTGGCGATTTTAATTTTTGTTTTTTCTTTCATTCAAATGAAGGATATTTTGGATGTGCCATTACCAGGGGGGATTAAAATCTCGGATCTTTCTAATCGTACCGAAGGAGTTGAAGTTGTTAATCCAATTGAACAAGAAGATCCCGCTGTCCTTAAACAACGCGACACAGACGAAGACGGTATCAATGATTTTGATGAACTTTATATCTATCAGACCAGCCCTTATCTATCCGACTCTGATTCTGACGGCACCTCTGACCTTGATGAAATAAAAGCTCAAGAAGATCCAAATTGTCCCAAGGGGCAAAATTGTTTTAGAACTGCAGAACTTTATGCAGATAATAAAACCGAGCAGGTCGTCAAAACAGAAGAATTGAAACTCACAGCCGAACAAATTAGAGCCTTGCTTTTAACATCCGGAAAGTTTACCCAAGAGCAATTAGACTTAATCACTGACCCTGAACTTTTAGATTTTTATGCCCAAATTTTAAAAGAAAATCCAGACTTAGCTAAACAGATGGGCGTAGATACAGAAAAAATCACTACTGAAAAAGTTATTAAGACTCCAGCACAACTTATGGCCGAGGTTGATACGGTCGACATAGAAGAAATAAAAAATGCTTTGAGATCGCAGGGTATTGATGATGCAACTCTTAGCCAAGTTGATGATGCCACCCTCCGCGAACTCTACAAAAAAGCTTACGAAGAAGCCAATAAAGCAATACAATAAAATTTTTATAAAAATATTATGAATTCCCCAAGACATTCATTCCTTACGAAAACAGCCTTAGTCCTAGTTGTTTTCTTTTTCGTATTCCAATTATTCAGTCCGTCTTTCCCAGTAAAAAAGGTGGCTATTGCATATGCTGATACAGAAGCTGGAGAAGCCTCAATTTTGAGTAGTGACATTAGCTTAGGTATTAAAAAAGATACTAAGGACATTACTAAAGAAGTGAAAGGAACTGTCATGGACAGAATCTTTAAGGGGATGGTTTTATCCGCTTCTATTGCTTTGCGCAATGCAATGGTCTACATGTCGCAAAAGCTGGCCGAGCAAACAGTCAATTGGCTCGCGACTGGGGAATGGGGGCAAGGTGCCATGTTCTATGAACAAGCTTGGGGCAAGTTCACAGATGATATCATGAATGCAACGGTGGGGACTATGTTAGATAATTTGCGTTCTGAGGTTTGGGCAGAAACCGGTTTTGATATTTGCGACCCAAACCCTAACGTTAAAATAAAAATCATGTTGAATTTGGAGTTACCAAATTTAGAAGATCCGGGAATGATAGTTCAACCGGTTGATTGTACACTTTCTAAATTTGTTAATACTTGGGAAGCAGTTGGGGACAGTGCTTATGCCTTCCGTGATCATGTTTTACAAAAATATAAACAATTCGAAAAAGAACCGGGCGCCATGACTTTGGCTTATTTAGAAGAAACAGAAGATTTAGCTTTTAATGTTAAATATACGGGTTTGGGACAAATGATAAAGTTGGATGATGATTTAAAGGCAAAACAAGAAGCAGATAAGGTGGCCGAAGAAAAGCAACGTCAGGAAGGTCAGGGGCAAAAAGCAACTACTTCTATGGACGGGGAAACTGTTAAAACTCCAGCTTATGCCGGCAAAGCCAGAACGGAACAAGAAATAGAAGCGGCTAAAAAAATGCCTCAGTCAGAAATGGATGCCAGCAAAGAAGTTATTACCGAAATTCCAGAAAGTATGGTGGCAGCTTTCTTAAACTCTTTTGTTTCTAAGGCTTTTTCTGATTTGATTATAAAAAAGTTATTCGAAAAAGGGGTTACTTCTAACCCCGAAGCATATAAACCAAAGCAATATGTTTTTGAAAATCAACAATTATTAGAAAAAGAAGTTGCCCAAGCAGTGCAAGTCCAAAAGGTTTCTTATACTTCATCAACCAGAGAAATTGATTTGTTAACTCAATTTACCAGCTGTCCACAAGATAGACAAATATTTAATTGTGTTATTGATGGTGACTTTGCTCAAGCTGTGCGTTCTGCTGATCAAGAAAAACCTTTGTCTTTGCGTGATGCAATCTCCAGCGGAAAAATCAACGGCAATCTTCCACTCATCCCACCAACAGATGGACGAGATCAATCTAGCGGTTGTTATGAACAAGGCTGGTGTTATTCTAATTTAGTTAAATTGCGCAAGGCTCGTATTATTCCTATAGGATGGGAAATTGCAGCCAATAAAGTGGTAGAAGGGCAGTCAGTTACTTTAAAGTCTGCTATGGATGATTTTGCTACTTCTGGTACTCTTTTTTATAAATTAATCGATCCGGAATGGATATTGCGCGCACCAAAAGCACGTTGTGAGGCAGAAGTCCCCGGACCAATCTTAATCGGTTCCGGAGCAGATAAGCGTTCTCCAAGTTGTGCTGATATGAAGAGCTGTTTAAAACAAGATGAGACAGGTAAATGCTTGGCTTGGGGTTATTGTGCGGCAGAAAGTAATGTTTTCCGTTTTGGCGGGTCAGAATGTTCTGGGCAATATGATAGTTGCCGACTTTTGAAAAAAGCTGATGGGGGAGACGAAGCCAGTTTCCTTTTAAATACAGTCGATAAAACCGGTTGCGATCCAAACAGCGCTGGTTGTAAACAATATAGTACCACTAGATCTGGTGCTAGCTATGACTGGACTATAAGTGCGACAAGTCCACAAAATGATTCTATCTTTTTAAATAAAAAAATTAGTGACTTTGAATGTAATCCTAAAGACGAAGGTTGCACCAGATTTATCCGCACTGGTGTTGGACTTGGAACTAGTTTAATTAGTAATGGTGGTTTTGAAACATATACGGGAGATTTAACAACTGGCACGACCAATGATAACACTGCGGTAGAATGGTTAAATGCGGTTACCGGTGCTGGAAATGCAAATCTCGAATTAAGTTCTGACTCTGCTAGTGGTGCGGCGGCAGCATTATTAACAGTTACAAACGAGGATATTTATACTACTGACTTAGATGTTATTGTTCCTAAGTCATATACACGATATTACGCAATTTCTGCTAAAGCAAAAAAGACGGTAGCAATTTCTAATATTGAAATTACGCTTGAAAGTGTAGGGACGTTTGATGGGTCAATGGATATTATTCCTCTAGATAACGGTAAAAAAGATTTAACAACTGCTAGTGTGGATAATTGGGAAACTGTTTATCAAATAATGCAATTGCAGCCTAGTAATGGCAATCCCGGAGAGCCAGCCGAAGGGCAGGTAAGACTTAAACTTGAAGCTACGGGTGGAGATGTTCTAGTTGACAACGTTGTTTTTGAAGAAATTGATCAACCTTCAGTTTCTTTTTTACACGAATATAGTGATTATGGAACAAAAAATGCTTTATATTTAAAACAAGCTCCATCATATTTCCAATGTTATAATATTACAGCTGCATATACATCTGCTTCTGATGGACGGCCGACGATAAATAGCGAGATAAATACAGCAGACGATGTTGCGCAAACAGACAAGATAAAAGGTTGCGCTGGTTTTGCTCAACTTTGTTCTGCTGATGAAGTTGGTTGCGAAACATATTCACAAACTGATGGCAATCAAAAAGTTAATGGCATAGCCTCGTTTGCTGATTATTGTCCGCAAGAATGTAATGGCTACAGTACTTTTAGACAAGATTCCAGCTTTTTAGATAACGGCAAGTTTCCTGTTTACTTTATTCCAAGCACAGGGAGACAATGTAATGCCGAGTCAGTCGGTTGCGAAGAATTTACCAATATAGAAAGTTTGGCCGAAGGAAAAGAAGCTAAAGAATATTTTTCTGAAGTTAGGTTGTGCGCTGCTTTACCGGAAAAGAAAGATCAATGCGCCAATTTTTACACTTGGGAAGCCAAGGAGAGTTCTGGCTACCAATTACAAGCTTATTATTTGTTAGATGAAAATTTAGATGGAGTACCCGACACTTCTGACGCGCCTGATAATCTGCTTTGCAATAAAGAAATTTTTGAAGCAAAAATAAATCCAAACTGTCGCGCCTTTTACAACGATGGCGGATCTGTTTATTATCGCGAATATTCTAAAACTGTTACTTGTTCCGCCGATTGCCATGCTGTACGCAGAACTTTAAAATATGAGACTAACACTACTAAAACTGCTAAAGTCCAATGTCTAGAAAAGAAAGGCACTTGGACAGAGTCTGCGGTCGGTGATGTCAATAATGGCGAATGTACCTTTATGACCATCCCAAGCGAAAGTAAGGTTTGTTCTGCCCAAATGGCCGGTTGTAAAGCGTATAAGGGTAATTTGGCGGGGGATGAGGAGATTATCTTTAATGCGCAGTTTACGGCCGCTGGAGAATTGACAGAAAAATTTACTGGTAGCTCGGTTGCTTATGTCGTAACTTTACCGGAAGGTCAAGTTGCAGAAATCAATAAACTTGAAATAAAAGCAGAGCAGGCGTCATTAAGTGCGGGCGAGTATACTTTGAGTTTTTGGGCAAAGAAAAAACATGATGCCGATACAGCTAATCTTGGTGCATTGGTCCAAATTGATGGCGGTGATACAAAGGTGTCAGAGGGAATAACCTCAAATAGTCTGGGAGCTTGGAGTTTATACACTTATAGTTTTAGTGTTTCTGATGAAGAAGCATTCCAACCAATGAACATTCTTTTAATCAGTGGAATTGGGACTGGCGGAGAGGATCAAAAGAAACAAGTTGATAACATCCAAATAAAACGCGTCACAGACGTCCAATACGTCATTAAAGATTCTTGGAATACACCAGATTCTTGTAACGCTGATTTGTTAGATAGGCAATTAGCTCAAGCTCAAGTTGGTTGTAAAGAATATAAAGATAGAGCAGGTAACATCAATTACTTAAAATCTTTTTCTGGTTTATGTTCAGAAAGTAAAGTTGGTTGCGAGGCTTTAGTTGATACAAAAAATAGTCTTTCTGCTTTTGGTAAAGATACTTGGGAAATAGTGCCCGCTGAAGTGGTCTGTTCTGTTTTTCCTGGTGGGCTTAATGCAGGAGAAGTATATACTGGAGTTAAACGAATTACAGGCACTGGAGCGACAACAACATGTGAATACGATTATAAAGATTTAAATGGTGACATTCAATCGCAACCCATATTGATGACTGGTGTGTGTCAAGAAATTCAAACAGGCACTGGGTTTGGTTTAGCGCAAAGCTATAAATTAGAAAATGGTGTCTGCAAGGTTAAAACAAATACAAGCACCGCAGATTCCATGATCTATTTAGTTAATGACGAGAAAATGGCTTGTAAAAATTCCGAAAAAGGTTGTACTGCGGTGGGTTTACCAAATTACAGTATTACAGGGAGTACCTCAGCCGTTTCTAGTTGGGATACTAATTTCTACAAGATAGATCCAGATTTATTTGGGACTTTAAATTCTCCTTTATGCGAATCTTATGCTTTATCTTGCGAAGAATATAGAGATCAATCTAATGCTAGTTACTTCTTTAAAGATCCACAGGCCAAACTTTGTGAGTGGCGCAAAGGAAAAACAATTTCAAACGAATATAAAGAAGCTTGGTTTATTAAGGGTGCGGACACAGACACAGAATGTACAAGTACAAAAGATTATTATAATGATGGAACAGACCATTTAATAAAGGCAACAGATGCTGATTACTCTGGTTGGGCTGGTTTATGTCCTGGGGAACAAGATAAGTGTACGGCTTTTGTTGACCCAACAGATGATCCACAAAATACTGGTATTGGACGAGCTTACTATTATTTAAATAACGAACAAATAGAAAAAAATTGTACTTCTGTTGACCGCAAGACTGGTTGTTTAATGTATAACGATACTAGCAATCCTCAGCTAACGGCGAATGCGGAGTTGTCTTATGCTAGTCCTACAGGAGTCCAAACACCAGGTACACCTCCAGGCACAACAAATGATACAAATACTTTGATTAAGGTTGTGCGGGATAGAGAGTGCGGGGCGTGGTATGATTGTAAGTCTGTTTCGTGGGAATGGGATCCAAACTTAAATAAATATCAACAGGTTTGTGATAAATTGGGCGTTTGTACTAATTTAACCACTGACTCGGATACACCAAAATGTGGTTCGTTCGAGACTGGTACTGTGACGACAAATATTTTGACTTCTAATTCAAGATTAACAGAAACATATTCTGCTAGATTGACTGGCTGGGATAATTTTGATTATTCTGGTTATGCCATCCCGAGCTTAGCGCCAATAAATTTGTATGATGCTTTTAATATTAGTACCACAACAGGGGAAACAGATTTCCGTTTAGCAAATTATGATTCTGATCCTGTCGCTTGCACTGCAGTCTCTCAATGTGCAACTTTTTGCGGATCTTCTGATAATGAGTATTGTCGTTGTATTGGAGGCAGATGCATTAGAGGGAATGCGGATAAAACTCAGAGAGTCGCATTAGATCAAGCGCCTGTTCCTGCTTGCAGGGCTTATCCAAAAGATGACACTCCTTTCCCTACAGCAGTTGCTGGTGCTTCAGCTTTTAGTAATGTTAATGTGATGACTGCTGAATATAAAGATGCAGTTGGAACTGTTACTAATATTGGAGGAGTAAAACCTATGCAAAAGGCTGCTGATTACGGTTGTTTTTATAGTGAGCTTACTTATGGTGGTGGGGCTATTAAAAAATATTTCCCCTTAGAATTTTATGGGGCTGCTGCTGATCTTTCTGACGGTTTTTGCCAAGATGATACAGATATTTTATGTCAATGTAACCCCGGACCTGCTGGATTTGATGGTGAAAAGGTGACCATTAAAACAAAAACAACTTGCAGTTCTGTACAATGTGGTGATACTGAGGATCCTGGGTCCACTGGAATTTGTATGATTAAATCTTCAAAAGATGCAAAGGTTAATAAATATTATGGTTGGCAAGGTTATTGCATGGAGCGTGATAAGAGTATTTCTATTAACAATGAGGCAGAGCAAGGCCCTTGTTTGACTTGGTATCCAACAGAAAGTTTAGCTGGCTTGCAGAATGTTAAGAATATTTATGAAGGGGCAGGTTATAATCCACCGGATGGTATGGGGAATTTGATTACGACTGAGGCAAGGGGGTGGAATGGTGATTGGGCGACTATTGAGCCAACAAGTACAAATAATAATGCTAATTCTAATACCGGAATTGATTATGTTAAAACGGTTGGTTCTTTTACTATAAGTGATTACTCGGACAATTTACCTAAAATAAGAAATTGGACTGCACAGCATCCACCGCTGACAATAGCGGATCAATACAGTGAGTGGTATTTATCGCTTCCAGGAAAAGTAATTTTTAAACACGAAATTCTTGGTGCTTTGATTAAGTGTGATGGAGACCACTTACCATATCCATCAGAATGGTGCAGTGATTCAAATTTTAGCAGTGAATGGTACGATACGAGTCGTTCGTATTTGTCTACTGTTGGTTTAGATCCGGCGACGACTGACGTAGGACCTGGTTTTTTCTTGCCTATGAATAAAGATTGGGGCTTCTATACAAATGAGGTTGGGCCAATGTCGAATATAGCGAATTCTGATATGGCAGCCCAAAATAACTATGCAACCTCTAAAGGGAACTTGAATAATTACAAATTTTACAATAGTGATGGGACAGAAGCTACCAGTGCCGTTGACATATATGGCAGTGCTAATGCTGGGCCATGGAAAGATTGGACATATTTACAAGTAGTTTGGTCTGATGCTCCATCAAATAGTTCATCTCCGTTAGGTGGCTCTGCTGGTATGCCAGGTGGTCGTGGAGATTCTGAGAGTGTTAATAGATATGTTTTTGGGGGAGGTAATTTAGTTGTCCCAAATACTGGTTGGCTGTGGGACAAATATGGATCAGTATCAGCAGACGAAGCTGTTTATAGGGCTCCGCTTTTCATGGCAACGGGATGGAATGAGGAAGATGAAAAATGCTATAACTCTTTGACCAAGCAAACCTTGCCAGATTCCCTATGTACGGAGGATCCTTCAACGTCACCAACAGCGTCTACTGGATATGGATATAGAGATGAAAATGGAGTTTTTCGTGCTATGTCATGTAGTACTTGCGAAAAAACAACACCTGATAAACAGCTTATAACAGGCATTTGGATGCCCGCGTTGCTTGACCCACATGAAAATGTATATTTGCCAAATCAAGAGAGTAGATGTATTCAAGCTACAGATACATGTACGAATCAAATTTGTGATCCGGCAAAAAACACTCAATTTGGGAATCTAGTATGTAACACAGGATGGACTTGCGAGTCTGATTCTAATTCGGATCTGTATAGATGGTGCACTAAGGGCGCAGTTTCTGGTTTTGGTGTCGGAGGTGTTAATGATGCGCAGTTGCTTCGAGCTGATGCCTGTGATACGGCTATGAACAGCGATGGGACGGAAGGCAATTATTTTGCCGTGCGTATCTTGTTTGATAAATATGATCAGTATCGCGGATATTGGATTAGCGAATGTCTTGACTCTGGAGGGGATGGTGGACAAGCATTTGAAATTCGTTTTATCATGAACGAATATTCAAATAAAGTGGTGAAAGTTAATGATGTTTCTACAACCAACGAAAACAAAGCTTTTACTCATGAAATCTATAATCGAGCAATTGCAACTACTCCTGCCGGGAAAGAAGTAATCCAAACAGGAACTACTGATGAAGCTAAAGTTTATGCAGATACTTCTTTAGCTCCATTAGGAACGGCTAAGGGATCGGGAAAACCAGATAGTTTGTTAAAAATTCCAGGTACTTATTTGGGATCTACAATAGGAGGAAGTTCTTTCTTGGATAATACTATAACGGCAAACACTTACGGTGGGAAACCTTGGGGGTGCGTTGATAATACAAAAACATCTTTATGCGATTTCGCTGTTTCCACTAAGGTAAATGCTTTGACAAAGGTCCGGTCATTCTTTGCTAAAATATTTGAAAGCTGGGATTGGAATCCTGTTAGTAACAATGGCAAAGGCAAATATAACGATTATAACCAATATGTTAGTGGGGTAAATGTTAAAGACGATACTTCCGATACATTGCCACCATTAACTAAGGGTTTATATAACGGCCCACCAATAATTGCTGCTGTGACCCCACTAGGCAAAACAGATTCAGAAGGTAATAATATCAATGGAGCGATTCCCGGTAAATTTACAGTTAATGGCGCTAGTGGTGGGAATTTAGAATCTACTGGCAATAATTATGAAGTCCTGTTGAAGTTTTATGCTTGGGCTTCAGACAACCAAATGCCACTCAGAAAGATTACAGTTGATTGGGGTAATGGTGATTCTCCAATTATAAAAGAAGGGAAATTTAAAAATCATAAACCGCGTTGCGAAAGAATTTCTGGGACGGCTACAGTAGAGAATTTAGGTTTATGCAGAAGTTCTGATTATGTTAGTAAGGGGGTACTTACCGCTACGGGTGCAGTTTATGGTTATGCTTGTAAAGAAGATTGGGAATGTGCTGGTTTACCAGGAACAAGATCTTGTGATGCGCCAAAAGAATCACGATTTGGTGATGTCAAAAGTAAATCGGTTCCTGGCTTAGGAGACATAACAGCTTGTGACGAAGCATATTTCTCTTATAGTACTAGTTATGAATGTGCTGATGACAATGTTAATGGACCAGATGCTTTACCTACATGTAGTACTGTAAATCAAAGTCCATGCAAGTATCAATTAGGAACTAATTGGGTTTGTCGTTTCAAACCGAAGGTTCAATTGATAGATAATTGGGGCTGGGTAAATGAGGATTCTGTTTGGAACGGGACTACTCTGACAAGTATGGATGTTGGTTCTCAAAATTATATACTAGATAATGCAGAATACTTTGATGGTTATATTTATGTTCATCCAGAATAATACTTAATACTCTTTTCGCAATAATTTTAAACGCCCGCAGAAACCTGGTTCTGCGGGCGCTTTTTACTGTTGCTGGTAACTCGTGTGACGGATTCCCCATCCCTCTACGTCCATGTCGAAGCTGAGGATCTGGTTCGCGTTGTCGTATTGTAGGTTGTACCATGGAACGGATCCTTCCTTCAGGTTGTCGGTCACCATCAGGATATCGCCGTCGTACTTCCAAGTCAAGTACATTTGTCCAGGTCCTTCGGTTTGGGCTCCTTGGGCTTCTTCATCCCAACCGAGGATCGTAAGCGCGGACAGTTCTCCCAGCGTGCAAGACCCTTCCATACACTGCCATACCCGTTCCTCGAGGAACCTGTACGGCTCCAGAACGGTCAGCATGGCTTCGGGGTTCTGCGTCGCAGTCTTCGGCTGTGTCGGTGCAGGAGCGCGGTTCGCAGTAGTTGGGCCCGAACTCGTTCGAGGAGCAACGGTAGATCGTGGCCGTGGTTGCGGGGCAGTCATCGTCGTTGTTGCAGTGTTGGTCTTGAACATCGCCACCGTTGTCGCTTTCTTCGTACTCGACTGTGTCGCGAACGTTGACCCAGCAGGCTCCACTGGTTGCGCAGCACTGGATCTCGTTGCAACAGGTGCCGTTCTCGTTGCAGACCCAGGTGTCCTGGTCGCTGTCTTGCACCGCCACGTCGCCATCCGTCTGGTCCGTATCGCCACAGTTGGCGCAGTAGTCCGGCTGGTCACTGTCGTTGCCCGTGTCCGACCCGTTGTCGTCGACCACGTCGTTGCAGTTGTTGCAGTCGTTGCCGTTGTCGCCACCGCAGGCCACCATGGCCAGAGCTACGATCACGCACACGCACAGGTTGTTGAGGCGCTTCATGATTGTTCACCGATCCTTTCGTTTCGTTTTCGAACAGTACCAAACTCTCAGACCCAAGCTCAACCTAGAGCAGGGTCTTTTAGAACATATAAGTGTAGCACTTGGCGCTGGTTTTGTCAATTCTTCGGTAGACTCAGCATGACAAAACAGCGTTTTTACTGTAATTTTATTGTAACATCTAAAATTGACGTGTCAAATGGTGGGGGGTATAGTGGAAG
>Ga0076118_102_pt1 | contig 13738 bp, 17 predicted proteins | sample RifGroC2_FD_67675 | JGI IMG/M metagenome (GOLD analysis project Ga0076118, IMG submission 67675) | Parcubacteria bacterium GW2011_GWC2_38_7 | reverse complement strand
AAGTTATATTATAATTTGGTAACTTGTAAATAATCTAATTCGACAGGTGTTTCGCGACCGAACATAGAAACCAAGACTTTAACTTTTCCTCGTTCCTCGTCGATGGCAGAAATTTTACCTTCAAAGTTTTTAAAAGGGCCATCAATAATTTTAACCGGAGCGTCCACTGTAACATCAATAGTATATTTAGGTTCATCAACGCCCATGCGTTTTTGTAATTCTTTAATTTCTTTTTCGGAAATTGGAGTTGGCACAGTGCCTGTTCCAATAAAACCAGTAACGTTTGGAGTGTTGCGGACTACATACCAAGAATCATCAGTTACTAACATTTCTATAAAAACATATCCAGGAAAAATCTTTTCTGTAATTACTTTACGCTTACCGTTTTTGATTTTAATTTTTTTCTCCGTAGGAATCAAAATGTTATAGATCTTATCTTCCATATCCATAGATTCGATACGTTGCTTTAAATTCTCGGATACATTTTCTTCGTAGCCAGAATAGGTATGGATTACATACCAGCGACGTCCACGGTTAGCGACTTGTTTAGGCATATTTGATGTTTATTTGATAAATAATCCTAATATTTTAGAAAAAGCAAAGTCCAAAACACCCAAAAAAGAGGCGGTGAATAAACTAATACCAATCACAACCAAAGTGTGTTTAGTTGTTTCTTGTCTTGTTGGCCAGGTAACCTTCTTCAATTCTGTCTTAGAAGAAATAAGATACTGGACTAAGCGGTTTTCTTTGAAACTCATATTTGTTAGGTTATAAGCTAGTAAGCAAGTTAAGCTAATAAGCATGTTGAGGTCTGTTTATTTAGCTTAGAACTTATCTCGCTTACAACTTACTGCTAGTTTTTAATGTATTTTAAAAAGGCCCTTTGGCCTATTTACGCTAAAATTATAATACAAAAATGCAATCTTGGCAAGTTTGTCGTAATTTTGTCTAAAATAAGCCAGAATTCTAAATATCTAAATTCTTGACGTTTTTGGCATGTGCCTGAATAAAGCGTTTGCGTGGGACCACGTCCGAGCCCATTAAAACGTCAAAAACTTCATCAGCTTTCTCGGCATCCTCAATAGTAATTTGTTTTAAGACACGGTTGGCTGGGTCCATAGTTGTGTCCCAAAGTTGGTCTGGGTTCATTTCTCCCAAACCTTTGTAACGTTGGACATTAAAGCCTCGAGATTGAACTTCCGAAGAGGTGTTTGTTTCTTCTTCGTTTTCTGCTTGCTCAGTATCCGAGCTTAGTGAGTGGTTCTGAGTTTCGTCGCTTTCTTCGTTGACTATTGGGATCGTTGTAAGTTTGTTTGCTTTAGCATAATCATCTAGTTCTGCTTCACTGTATAAATATTGAACAGCTTTACCTTTTTGGACGCGGTATAAAGGTGGTTGTGCTAAATATAAATGTCCATTTTGAATTAAAGGTAAGAAATGTCGATAAAAGAAAGTTAAAAGTAGGGTGCTGATATGCGCGCCATCAACGTCAGCATCAGTCATGATGATAATTTTATTGTAACGTAATTTTTCGAGTTCAAATTGTTCAGCAAAATTTGTACCGAGGGCGATAATTAAAGATTTAACTTCATTATTGCCTAACATTTTGTCGAGTCGGGCTTTTTCTACGTTGATAATTTTACCACGCAAGGGGAGTATGGCTTGGAATTCGCGGTTGCGTCCTTGTTTGGCAGAGCCACCAGCAGAGTCACCCTCAACGATGTAGAGTTCGCATTTTTCTGCTTCGCGAGAAGAACAGTCTGCCAACTTTCCAGGTAGACTTAAAGAATCAAGCACACCTTTTCTTAAAACAGTGTCGCGAGCAGCCTTAGAAGCCATACGAGCGCGAGCAGCAAGCAATGATTTACTGATTATATTTTCTGCATCTTTTGGATGTTCTTCTAAATATATTCCTAAAGCTTCAGAAAGGACAGAATCAATAACTGGTTTAACTTCGGCATTACCAAGTTTGGCTTTTGTCTGACCTTCAAATTGAGGATCTTTAACTTTGATGCTGATAACAGCTGTTAAGCCTTCTCTGACATCATCACCACTTAGATTTTCTTCTTTTTCCTTAATGATGTTGTTTTTGCGAGCATAACTATTTAAGGTGCGAGTTAAAGCCGTTCTAAATCCAGCTACATGCATGCCACCTTCGGGATTGATAATGTTATTTGTAAAAGCAAGTAATGTTTCGTCATATTCTTCTACGTACTTAATTCCGATTTCAACATTGATGTCGTTGAGAGTTTTTTCTACGTAAAAAATATTATTATGAATCATCTTTTGATTACGATTTAGATGACGGACATAAGAGGCTATGCCACCTTCAAAGTAAAACGCGTATTGTTTTGGTTTTTTGTCATTGCGTAAATCAAGGGCAATTAAACGAATGCCCTTGGTTAAATAGGCTTGTTGTCTCAACCGAGTTAATATTTTGTCCCAATGGTAATCTAAAACAGTAAATATTTTTGCATCTGGTTTAAAAGTAATAGTTGTACCAGTTTTATAGTTTTCTTCTGGTTTAAATTGATCAACCTTTTTAGAGCGGACTATAGGTCCAAGTTCTTTAACTTTTTTAAGAGGCTCGCCACAACTATATTCTTGCATGTACATTTTGCCGTCGCGACGTACATCAGCGCGCAGATAGCTAGACAAAGCATTCACCACAGAAACACCAACACCATGTAAACCGCCAGAAACTTTATAACCACCATCACCAAATTTTCCGCCAGCGTGGAGCACTGTTAAAACAGTTTCTAGGGCAGAGACTTTGGTTGTTTTGTGGACATCAACAGGAATACCACGACCATTGTCACATATTTGAACAATATTGTCTGGTAAAATTTTTACAATAATTTCGTTACAGTGTCCGGCCATGGCTTCATCAATAGAGTTATCGACAACTTCCCAAAGTAAATGATGTAAACCTTCGCTGGCGGTGTTCCCAATATACATACCAGGACGTTTGCGGACCGGAGCTAAACCTTCGAGCACTGTTATTTGTTCGGCACCATAAGCATTAGGATCTTTAGCTTTTGGAGACTTGCTGTTCGATTCAGAATTTTTCATAATAAAAATATTTTTAATACAAGTCTATTTTAGCACAAAAAAATAAGAAAGTGAAGCCTGTTTGGGTATAAAGAGTTAGGCAGAATTTGTGAAATGTGGTATTATAGAACAGTAAACTAATGAATTAAAGAACGTAAGAACTTCCAGATATTGTCATGGATCAAGTAAACAATTTGAACAAACGAAGTGATATAACAATTTCAACATTTAGAACAAATATGTCAAACAACATCTACAACAATCTGAGCGAAAAAGAACTAAAATATAGTTATTGGTATGTGACTCATCGGGTTTTTTTAAGGAAATTAGGTATTTTGATTTTGGCTGTGGCGGTTGGGGCTTTATTGATTTACGGTGTAGTTTTAATTTCTGGGTACTATATAAATGATACTGGCGACACCAAAGCCTTGGCTGATCGTTTATCGCAAGATAAGTTTAATTTGGCTCTTTTGGCCGAATCTAATAAACCTAAGGAGTTAGTTGTAGGAGAAACTCAGGTTTTACGTGGGAACAAGGGGAATGTAGATTTTGTCACTAAAGTGCTTAACCCAAATGTTCAATGGGCAGTAGAATCAATTGATTATTATTATATTAATGGAGAAGAAAAGACGGACATTGAGACAAGCTATGTTTTGCCAGAACAAACAAAGTATTTGCTCCACTTTAATTATCCTTCGATTAGTATTGGTTTTTCTCCTCGTTTGGTTGTAGAAAAGGTGAATTGGAAAAAAGTGGTTGATTTTGCAGCCATGCAAGAGAAGTTTGTTGATTTTGATGTTCAAAATGTAACTTTGACTACGCTTATTAAACCGACGGCTATAGAGCCAGATAGTATTACTAATATTTCTTTTGATGTTTTTAATAAATCAGCTTATAGTTTTTGGGAGCCTAGATTTATTGTTCTTTTTGAGCGCGGAGGGCAATTGATTGCTGTGGCGGAGACTCAATTAAGTTCTTTGGCTTCTAATGAAAAGAAAACCGAAAGCCTCAATTTGTTCCAGACTTTACCGGCAGCGACTACAACCACAATAATCCCAGATATTAATATTTTAGATCCAAATGTTTTTAAAGGTTTTGATGTGGGTTCGGGTGAGCTTAAGTAGCTATACAATTTTGGTAAAATAAATTAAGATAGAGCTAGCCTCTATCTTTTATTATGTTAAGAAATATATTTAGCAATTTTAGACGTCTAGATTGGATACTTATTATAGCTGTCTTTTTGTTGTTTTGTTTGGGCTTGGCAGCAATATATAGTGTTGATTTGGGCAAAGAACAAGGCGGTAATTTCGAAAAACAAATAGTTTTTGGAGTCCTTGGTTTTTTATTGCTGTTTATCTTGTCTTCTATAAATTATTCTGGTTGGCGCGTTTCTGGTCGTACGCTTTACGTGCTCACATTAATACTGTTAGTTTCGGTTTTATTTTTTGGCTCCACCATTAGAGGTACCAGAGGTTGGTTTAATTTTTTTGGCTTTGGTGTCCAGCCGGCCGAATTGGCTAAAGTGATTTTGATTGTTATTTTGGCCAAGTTTTTTAGTAATCGTTTACAACAATTTCGAGTTGGTAAGCATATTATAGTTAGTTTTGTTTTGACCATGATTTTGGCTATCCCGGTGCTTTTACAGCCAGATCTTGGTTCAGCTGCTATTTTAATGGGAATTTGGTTTATTTTGCTTTTGATAACAGGTATTCCTAAACGTTATTTAATAGTGTTAATTTTAATTTTTTGTATATTGGCTTCTGTATCATGGTTCTTCTTTTTTGCGGAGTATCAAAAACAACGTATAGAAACATTTTTTAATCCAACTTCTGACCCTTTGGGGAGTGGCTATAATGTTTCTCAGTCAATTATAGGTATTGGTTCTGGATACTTCTGGGGGAGAGGGCTAGGTTTTGGTTCCCAGAGTCAACTGAAATTTATTCCAGAAAGTCAGACTGACTTTATTTTTGCTGTAATTGCTGAGGAATTGGGTTTGTTTGGTGTTGTGATGGTCTTAGGGCTTTTTGCAGTAATATTTTATCGGTTAGTTGTCATTGCTAGGCGGGCACAAGATGATTTTGGTCTTTTTCTGGTCTTGGGCATCGTGGCTGTTATTTTCCTCCATATGTTCATTAATATAGGGATGAATATGGGGATTATGCCTGTGACTGGTATTTCCTTACCATTTTTGAGTTATGGAGGTAGTTTTTTGATTATTTGTTTAATGATGATTGGGGTCGCCGAAAGTGTTGCTGCTAAGTGTTAAGATGGTATGGTTGACTAAAATCACATGTTTTGTTATAATCTTTTTCGATATAAGAAACTAATATTTTTATATGATTTACGATTTTAAAGCAACCGTTAGAAAAGAATTAAAAAAGAAGGTTGGTGCCTTGCGCGTCCAAGGTATTATCCCTGGTGTTGTATATGGCCCAGAGGTTAAAGAAAATATCAATTTATCTCTAGATTCAGTTAAACTAGAGAAGATATACCACGAAGCTGGAGAAAACTCTCTTATTAATCTTCAATTAGAGGGAGAAGCCGAAACACGAGAAGTTCTAATTAAAGACATCGCGTTTGAACCAGTTAGTCACCGTGTTTCTCATGTTGATTTTTACCAAATTAAGAGAGGTGTAAAATTAAATATTGAACCAGAATTAGTCTTTGTTGGTATTGCTCCAGCTGTTAAAGAAATTGCCGGTATTTTGATTAAGAGCTTAGCTAAGATTGAAATCCGTTGTTTACCAAAAAACATGATCTCACATATCGAAGTTGATTTAACAACTTTAAAGAATTTTGGAGATAAAATTTTGGTTAAAGACTTAAAAATCCCAGCTGATGTTGAAGTTCTAACTGATCTAGAAGAAACTGTCGCGGTTATCGCAGAACCACGAGCAGAAGAAGTTGCTACTCCTGTAGCCGAAGTTAAAGAACCAGAAGTGGTTGGCAAAAAAGATGCACCAGCTGATGCTGCAGCGGAAGCTGATAAAAAAGACGACAAAAAATAATAACTTGCTTTCCCTTAAAAAGTGCCCTATATTGTTAAAGTATTAAGGGCATTTTTATTTATGTTAAAAATAAAAAAACAACGCATCAATTTTATTGTTTTAGTCGTTATAATGGCTTTTTTGTTGTTGGGAACTATTATGGTTATTATTTGTAACGAAAGGAACATAAATATTCCCATTAAACAAAATGATACTAGTTCAGATAGCGAAGCACAAAAACCTTGCGAGAAAATAAGAAAAATTGATGGACTTTGCATTACTGGTGATGAAGTCGGTGTTTATGCTGTAATGATTGATAATCATGTGGGCGCTCGTCCCCAAGCAGGGTTAAATCAGGCCAGTTTAGTTTACGAAACAGTAGTCGAAAGCCCTATTACAAGATTTTTAGTTGTTTTTTCGCTGGACGAAGATGTTGCAAAAATTGGTCCAGTTCGTTCGGCGCGACCATTTTATGTAGATTGGACCAAGGAGTTTAATGGTCTTTATGCGCACGTGGGTGGAAGCAACGAAGCTATAGAAAATTTAAACGCTACTTATAAGTTTAACTTTGATGAATTTTATAATGGCTCATATTTTTATAGAGATAATTACCGTTCGGCGCCACATAATGTATTTACCTCGAGTGCTTTGATCAAAAAGGGGATAGAAGATAAAAACTGGGAAATCAAAAGTGATTTTGAAAGTTGGAAATTTAGACCAGAACCAGAAGCTGATGGTGCAGTGTTAGGTGTCGAAATTGATTTTAAAACATACGACTTTTTGGTTCGCTGGGAGTATGATGTTGTCGAAAAGAATTATGTTCGTTACCAAGGCCACAGATTACATGCAGTCAGCGATGGCTCGGACATCCTCGCTGCGAATATCGCTGTTATGTATACAACAAGTTCAGTTATTGATTCTTATGGCCGGCGCGAGACAAAAACTATTGGCTCAGGGCAAGCGCTTGTTTTTCAAAATGGACAAGTTATAGAAGGGCTTTGGCAACGTAATAGTTTGGGGAATAGAACAAAGTTTTTTAATAAAGATGGTACAGAAATTGTTTTTAACGTGGGATCGACCTGGATCGAGGTTGTCTCTACAGAAACAGCTAATGTAAAATACTAACATGCAAGGAACCAAACAAACAATTTATACTTTTCTGTTAATTTTAATTTTTGGTTCAGGTTTGGCTATTTATGTTTGGAATCGTATCCAAGGCAGAGATCTTTCTCAGCCACCAAACTTTGACCTTTCTGCATATAATAAATTCGAATTAACAGATAATCTTAGAAAAACTAACAAAGACTGAGGAGCTGATTCCAGTTGAAAAGACCGAATTGCCAGCACAAGATCAAACTTTTGAAAATGGATATATTTATTTTAAAGATGCTTTTCGTTCTACCACAGCTAAGGAAAGTAATGACTTAATAAAAAGTTTTTTAAAAGATTTCCCGGAATTGACGGATGTTTACGTTGATAATTTTGATACTCAAAAGATTGTTAAAATAGAAGTACCAGCTATAGGCCGAGAAGATCTATTAAGCTCAATTAAAGAGGATGCAGATATTTTAAGTCTCGAAGTTGTTGAGGCTCCAGTTTGGCAAGTAGAATTTGTGGATGGCAAAACAGAAAACGAAGTAGCTGATTTTTTAAAGAAATTTGTTGATGTAAAGGTTCAGATTGAGACTAAGAGACTGATCAAAGATTACGTGGCCCGGATAAAAATTTCCGATTTGTCTTTAGATCAATCTTTTATCGACAAATTACAAAAAGAATATTCTGATGTTTTAAAAATAGTGCCATAGTATGGATTTGACCTACGAGTTTTGGGACAAATTAGGAAGTAGAATTAAGTATTTTCATCTGAGTGGTTTTTTGACTTTGCCTGACCCTCTTTATAAAACAAAACAAAATCAATTAATTGATTTTGTCGAAAGTAAAAATGTGCCTGTGATAATTGAGTGTATGCTAGATACTCCAGAAGAGATGGAAACCGAATGGCATTACATTATGGACAATCTGACAGATGTTTAAATCGAGATAATGGTAATCCGTGGCAGTCCTGCTAAATCTTTTATTAATTGCGTTTTGGCTTTAGCTAAAGCGTTTTTTATTATCTTTTTTAACGTGGAGGATTGCTTGTTTCCATGTTCTATTAAAATAAAGCGGGGGAGCATGCTCGTTTTTTTTATTTGCTGAAATAATTTTCGATAAGCGTCTAGTCCATCAAAACCAGAATAAAGAGCTAAGCTTGGTTCAAATTTTAAACCTTTTGTTTCTGTTGAATCTATATGATTATTCAGATTTTTTTCCACATAAGGCAGGTTGGCGACGAGGATGTCGATCTTTTCGTTTTTAATTGGGGTCAGTAAATCACCTTGGAATAATTTAAGTTTAACTTTGTGACGTCGCGCATTTTGTTTTGCAATCCAGAGAGCTTTGGTTGATTTTTCTGTCGCAAGAATCGTTGCTTGTGGTAGGTTTTTAGCCAGAGTAATAGCGATAGCTCCAGAGCCGGTTCCAATGTCCGCGATGGTGACCTTGGAATTATAATTATTTTTGACGATTTTGATTGTTTCTTCCACTAGAATTTCTGTTTCGGGGCGGGGAGTTAAAACATCTTTAGTGACTATAAATGATAATTCAAAAAAATCTTTTTGTTGAATTATTTGTGCCACAGGAATGAATTTACTCCGTGCTTTGATGTTTTTTAAAAAACTTTTTTCTTGGGTTGTAGTTAGTTTTTTTTCTGGGTAAGTATAAATAAATTCACGTGATTTTTTGATGCAATGAATTAAAATAAGCTCGGCATCAAGATTAGCCGAACTTACTTTTGCTGTCGTCAATATTTTTTTAGCTTGTATTAACGCTTCACGAATTATCATTTCATTTGAAGTTTAAAATCCGCTTCTTTTAGTGCTTCGATAATCGGTGCAATATTGCCATCTAAAAGTGTAGTGATATTGTTCCAACTTTCTTTAATGCGGTGATCAGTTATGCGATCTTGAGGATAATTATAGGTACGTATTTTTTCGCTACGGTCACCAGTACCGATTTGAGCGCGACGTTGAGTGCCCATGGCATTAGCGCGTTTAGACATTTCCAATTCATATAAACGAGAACGCATCACACGCATGGCTTTTTCTTTGTTTTGCGCTTGGGATCTTTCGTCTTGGCAAGAAACTACCGTGTTGGTTGGTAGGTGAGTCAAACGAACAGCAGATTTAGTTGTGTTAACGCTTTGACCACCGGCTCCACCAGAGCAAAAGGTATCAATTTTTATGTCGCCTGGATCAATAGTGAGATCAATTTCTCCAACTTCTGGCAAAACAGCAACTGTAATAGCAGAGGTGTGAACACGTCCTTGTTTTTCTGTTTCTGGAACGCGTTGAACTCTATGTGTGCCACTTTCGTATTTTAAAAACCCGTAAACTCCAGTGCCATTCACTTCAAAAATAACTTCTTTAAATCCACCAAGCTCACTTAAACTACTAGAAACAATGTGAGCCTTCCAACCTTGTCTCTCTGCAAAGCGAGAGTACATGCGGAAGAGTTCGGCTGCAAACAAAGCAGATTCGTCGCCACCAGTGCCGGCGCGGATTTCCATGATGACATTTTTTTTGTCATTAGGATCTTTGGGTGTTAAGGCAAATTTAACTTGTTTTTCTAGTTCTGCGATTTCTGGTTCTAGTATTGCGATTTCTTGAGTCGCTATTTCATGCATTTCGGCTTCATCTTGATTGGCTAAAGTTTCTTGAGCTTCTTTTAAGTGGGCTAGTTTTTTTTCGTAATTGTTGAACAGCTCGACCATGGAAACTAATTCAGAATGCTCACTAGAAAGGCTCTTTAATTTTTCTTGATTGTTGATAATAGAAGAGTCCTGGAGTTGTTGCTCCAGTTCGTAAAAGCGTTCTTTTATTTTGTTGATTTGATCTTGCATATATTTGATAGCTCTATTATATCAAAAAACCGTCCAAGTAGATAATAAACAGGGGACGGTTTTGAAGTAGCTATTTATTGACCTTAGTCGCTTTTTTTTCTGCTTTGGCTACTCTTTTAGCTTTTTTCCCTTTGCTAGCAGTTGCAGATTCATCTTTTTTATCAAGTCTTGCTTTGAATTTTTCGATTCTACGAGCTGTATCAACTAAGTTTTGTTTGCCAGTATAAAAAGGATGGCAAAGGTGGCAGATTTCCACTTTAATTTCTGGCATAGTTGAACCAGTTGTGAATTGATTTCCGCAAACGCAGATGATTTTAGCGTCTTTTTGATACTTTGGATGTATATCTTTTTTCATAAAATTATCTTCCAATGAGGATTGGTTTGTAATTAAGTAATCAGAGGATATCATATTATAATAAATTTGGCAAGATTAAGCTGTTTTTGTTAAGAAAGTGAGTGTGGATAACCAGGGACAGGATAGAAAAAAAGTGCTATAATCATCTTAAGTATTAACAAACAAAAACTATGAAAACCAAGAAGTTTTTAGGCGGTTTAGCTTTAGGCGCGCTTATTGGAAGCGCTTTAGGACTTTTTTTAAGCCCAGGTAAGGGAAAAGAAAATCGCGAACAATTTAAAAAAATTAGTAAACAATTAAGCGAAAAGTTAGTTACGGATGTTACTAAGTTGAAAAAGGTTGGAAAAGAAGAATATGAACAGATCGTGGAAAATTTGATTAAGAAATATTCAAAGTCAGATTTAATGACTGTCGAAGCTTGGGCCGAAATTGCACAAGAACTAAAGTTACGCTGGAAAGATATACAAAAAGAAATGGGTGCTAAGCCAGTAAAGAAGATCAGTACAAAGACCAGTAAAAAGTAGTTAATTAGACCCAAGGCAATTAAGCTAAGGGATTAATTATAGGTTGCAAATTAGCAACTCAAAACCTAGAGAGAGAGAGTAAGACCTTCGCCTAACCGCGGAGGTTTTATTTTTGTTGCAACCCAAAGAGAGGCTTGCCCCGAACTTGTGTGATTATCACATAGTTCGGGGTTTTATTTTTACAATTGCACATTGGTAGGTGCAGGTCGCGACCTGCACCTACGCGATGGATGATTGTTCAGTTTTTGTAATTTTCGCTTGACAAAAGCTAGTAAATCATTATAATAAATTTTGCTTCTATCTGAAGCAGGGTTCTGGCTCTAAACATTGTGTGGAGGGTTTCATGACGAGAAGAATGTCTACCGCTGAGGTCGAGAGAGCTATCCGTGAGGGCTTGCCCAAGGGCTATGCCAGTTCGGTTCGCTTTCTGATCTGCAAAGCTCGTGCGGGTTTCTTGGGCCTCGTCGATACTCATCAAGTGGGTGGTGTTCGTGTACTGAAAGCCCACTTCAAAATCGGCAAGGGCGAGACTCTCGTAGAACATATGACTGCGTACTTTAAGAGTGCCATCCCCGAAGATACGGTCGCTTCTGTCCCACGCGAGTTCGTGTGTGCTCAGGTCAAGACCGCGATTCGTGAGGCCTTGAAGAATGCCGAGGGCATCCGCTTCGATGTCCGTCCGGTTCGTGAGGGGCTTTCCGTCATCATCCCGGATCACCGTGCCAAGAAGGTCGACATTCCCAAGGCTCACATCGGTCCGCACACGGACAACGATTACCTCGTGACCAGGGCTGTCGCGCACTTCCAGCAGTACCTCGTCGCTGCCTAGTAGTTTCTGTTCGCCCGGCCAATCTGATTGGTCGGGCGCTATTTTTACCCAGCCGAAGCTTTAGTAAAGGCGGTTTTTTTGCTACAATAAGCTCATGATTAATTTTTTACATACATTTCAACCACAGCCACTAATTCTTAAGCTCGGCCCCTTTGCCATTCATTGGTACGGTTTTTTAATGATAGTCGGTGGTTTGTTGGGTTTTAGTTTGATACTTTGGTTGATCAAAAAATATCAGCTTGATAAAAAGTTTTTTGAAGATCTTTTGTTTTGGTGGGTGGTGGGAGCGATTATCGGAGCTAGAATATATTATGTGATTTATGCTTGGGAAATGTACAAGGATAATTGGCTCGACATATTTAAACTTTGGCAAGGCGGGTTAGCGGTTCATGGAATTATGATTGGCGGGTTAATAACGACTTTTGTTTATTGTCGAATCAAGAAAAAAGATTTTTTGCTTACAGCCGATTTAGTCGTCACAGGTTTAGTCACTGCGCAGATTATTGGTCGCGTTGGTAATTATTTTAACCAAGAGATTTTTGGTAAACCAACTAATTTGTCTTGGGGGATTCCAATTGAACCAGCTTTTCGACCAGAGCAATTTTTGAATTCAAATTATTTCCATCCAACTTTTATTTATGAATCGCTCGGTAATATTCTAATTCTCATTATATTATTTTTGATTCACAAATATCGTTTTAAAAAGAAACAGTTTTTACCAGGACAAATTTTCTTTTCATATTTAGTTTTGTATTCCATTTTGAGATTTAGTTTAGAATTTTTAAGAGTTGATTACAGTCCAGTTGTTTTTGGTGTGCGTTGGGCGCAGTTGTTGTCAGCTATAATTGCTTTAACTTTTATTCTCTTGATTTCCATCCGTTTTGCGAGGAAGCAAAGTCTGCAATCTACTGACGAAGCAATCTCTAATGCATAGTTTAACAATCTTTGTCGGCAGATTAGCTATGATTATTTTGGATTCGAATTGGAGATTGCCACGCCCCGCCTTGGGGCGTGGCTCGCAAAACGATGGGGGGGGCGCTTGACAACAAGCGTCTTTTTTGTTATCCTTTTCTCTTAATTCAAGGGCAAAGATCAGTGCTTGTTAATTTAGCAATTACTGACTTTTTCCCTTGGTTGGGATTAAGGCTCCTGCTTGTACCGGGGGCGTGCTGGATCTTTTTCTAGGAGGAAGCGATGAGTAATCGCGACGATGATGCTCTGGATGCGGTTCTCGAAGCAAGAATGACACCGAGAGAACTCGCAGCATGGAAGGTGGCGAAGGTCCACGATTACGTGTGGCGAGGAAAAAGGGATCCCGAAGAAGTGGCTGACTGGCTTCAGATCTTGCTTTCCGAGCCCCACTTCATCCAGCGTCTCAAGATCCAGCGTGGTGCCACCATGGACACCGAAGAGCCCCGCAAAGGCTGGGTCAAGATCTGGGAGCGATTCTACCTCGAAGTCTTTGGACTGACGGTGGACCTCTCGGGCGTGGCCCTGTCTCCGTACCAGCCCGGCTTTGGCTGGGTGGTGTATGTGCTGAAGGAGCTTTCTCTTAACCAGCTCTTCGCCAAGTGCCGTGACCTGTTCCCGAGTCGATCGGATTACGGCGATGATCTGGATCGCAAGATCCCGACCGAAGATCGTGACCCTCGCCAGATCGGCAACTACGCGCGTCGATTTCGCAACCGCGTGGAGCCTGACGAAGAACTCAAGAACAAGTCCGCCAATGTTCTGCACGATGAAGGTATTGCAGGCAACACGTTCCGTGAAGCCACAACCCTGGAGCTGTTCTACTTCTGGCGCACAGGTGGTCACATCAACCTAGTCAATTGGAACCTGTGTGCGGGTTCGCGCGGGTGCGATGGCAGCGTTCCGAGCGTCGGATGGAGCAGTGGTTGCTTCCGCGTCAGCCGCGGCTACTATCCGCACTGCTCCGGCGCTTATCTCCGCGCTCGCTCCGCAGTTTAACCCTTTTCCCTTGTCCCTTTAACCCTTGCGTTAGGGACAGGGTAAACAACCAACATCTGGCACTTCGTACATACGGGGTGCCAG
>Ga0076118_120_pt1 | contig 14009 bp, 12 predicted proteins | sample RifGroC2_FD_67675 | JGI IMG/M metagenome (GOLD analysis project Ga0076118, IMG submission 67675) | Parcubacteria bacterium GW2011_GWC2_38_7 | reverse complement strand
AAACAAAACTGGGACCATTTTGTCGAGCAACACGAAAATGGTTCTTTTTTGCAATCTTGGGCTTGGGCAGATTTTTTAGCGACTCAAAAATCCAAGACTTGGCGTTATTTAATTGAATCTGACGGTCAAATTGTGGCAGTGATGTTTTTATTTTTAACGACTTTAAAACTCGGGCAGTTTTCTTTACATGCGCCTAAAGGGCCGATCATCAGTTCAGAAGTGAATCGAGCTAAAGCTTGGGATTTATTTATTACAGCAGTGGATCATATAGCAGAAGAAGAAAAGGTTTTAACCTTTGAGTTGGATCCATCTGTTAACGAAAAAGAATGGTTGGATTTGTATAATGAATCTGGCTTTACTAAAACAGATTATGATTTGCAACCACGTCATACTTTAATCCTCGACATTCGCAAATCTGACGAGGAACTACTCGCTCAAATGCATCAAAAAGCTCGCTATAATATTCGTTTGGCAGAAAAGAAGATGATTAGGATTAAAGTCGATAATAAAAATTTTAAAGAATTTCATGAATTGATGAAGAAAACAGAGTTGCGTCAAAAAATAAAATTGTTTGGCTCTGATTATTTTAAAAAATTATTAGATTGTCCTTTTGCTCATTTATATTTAGCCGAATATGCTGGCAGAGTTGTGGCCGCAAACTTAATGATTTTTTGGAATCATACAGCGACTTATTTGATTGGAGCATCTGATTATGAGGCGCGTGCTCTCATGGCTCCGTATTTGTTGCAATGGCAGGCTATGAAGGATGCGAAAGATAAAGATATGTGGTTCTACGATTTTTGGGGTGCCGCTCCAGAAGGTGTTAAAGGGCAAGAATCTGCTTGGGCTGGTTTTACTAGATTTAAAAAAGGTTTTTCACCCAATGCTGAAATTACAGAATACTTAGGAACTTATGAAAAAAATTATCAACCGGTAAAGTTGGGTTTGTATCGATTCCTCCGCAAAGTTTATAAGCGCTAATATGAAGAATCACGCGCAAAAAACACATAAAAAAGTAACCAGATATAGAACGCCTAGTATGTTTAAGGTGATGAAGAGCGAGGCGACTAAGAGAATAAATTTTACGAATAAGACAGCTCCGAGGTAGGGGGCTGTTTTTGTCTCAATGAAAATAATTGTAGGGGCTCAAGATTTTGAGCCCCTACAATTATTTTGCAACTGATAATCGGGTACGTGTAAGTCGCGACTTACACGTACCCATTAGGCTTGCTCCGCACTTTAAGGGAACACTTTATAGTGCGGAGTCGCGACCTGCACGTACCGTTGTTTGACAAATCTACCCCCAGATAGTTAAATTAGTGTATCGTTACTGGTGATCAACAACCTAGAGGTGCGTTATGGACATGGTTGGGTATTTTGGCATCGCGGTGTTGTTCGCTCTCGTGTTTTGCATCTGTCTCCTCCAGCTTTCGAAAAGATTCATTTCCAGTGAAAGGCAACAGTCAGAGCTTCCTCGGAAGTGGATCATTAGACTTCATAACTTTTCGGGTGCTTGCCTCCTGCTCTGGATTACTTCCGCGCTCTATTTCGACTATTCCTACGGCACAATCGTCACCTATGACGAGAACGGTAAAGTAGTATCGACGAGTCGTGGTACTGTCCCGTGTTGGAGATTTTGCTTCGACTTGGACGGAGATGCAGTGACCATCTCGGGGAGTTTCATTCTTGTCACTGAAAATCGTGGAAGCGTTTTAGTAGAGTATAAAGTTGAGACTTGGATCGAAGACCCCAAGCTCTTCTTCGAAAAAAAATCGCGAGTGCTTGCTTTCTCGGGTCGTTCTTTTCACCGAAGTCAGCACCTCTGATGACTGTATGCGTGCGCGAGTCGAAGAAGCTTTGCAAAAGCTCGACAAAAGTGATCTGAATTTGTCTGCACTTCCGAATTCGTCTGATCCGGATCAGAGCAGATACTTCGATGTGTTTCTTAAGTCTCGTCTTGCGCCGGCTCTTAAAGAGTATGGCATCGGCTACCACAAGCTGGCCGAGTTCTCCGTCAGATGATCAAGTCCCCGCACTTTACATGTGAAGTGCGGGGTTATTTTTTCTACGAATAATTGGGTACGTGTAAGTCGCGACTTACACGTACCCATTAGCCATAACGTACGTGCAGGTCGCGACCTGCACGTACCGATGTTGGCTGGCAAGAGAGTTGCTGTTGACAAAATCTGCAGATATTGTTAACTTAAGGAGTCCCCTTGGGGATTGAACAAACCACTGTGCGGAGGATCTTATGGGTGGCGCTCTTTTCGCCTTGATGTGCGTCCTTTCGATTGCGTTCTTGGTCTTCTGCCATGTTTGGATGTACAAAGCAAAGAGGGGAATTCCTCGTTGGCGCTTTCCTCGTGTCGCTTCCGTAGCCAGAGTCTTGTCTCTTCTGTTGGTGTTCGGGGTCTTCGGCTCGGTCACCTGGTTCGAGTATGCCTTTGGAAACGTCATTTCTTACGATGAGAAAGGAAAGATCGTAGCGACTTCGAGGTTCGGACTGCCCTGCGTGACCAATTGCTTCGACCTAAGGTGCGAGTCGGTTGTCCCGATGGCGATCACAAGTGAGGTTAAGCCGATTACCGATAACCCCAAGGTGAGGGATATCTCGTATACGGTTAATCCTAAGATCAAAGATGATCGGATATTCTTTGAGGCAGAGCGTGATTGCTTGTTCAAGGGAAGGGTCTCCTACTCGTGGAACGACGATGAAAGAACAAAAGCTTGTCTCATTGCGCGAGTGGAATACTACCTCTACGAGTTCAACAACGCGCATTCCAAGGATCTCGCGAAGTTCTTCAACCCGCGTGACCCTGCCCAAGTAGAAGCCTTCGACAAGTTGCTCCGCGACAACATCGAGGGTCCGCTCTTGGAGCACGGCATCAGCATCTCCAAGTTGACGACCTTCGGCATCCACTGACCAACTCCCCGCACTTTCCATGAGAAGTGCGGGGTTCTTTTTTACTATGATTACCATGATTAATTTGATTACCAGTCTAAAATTTTGCTCTCTGATCTATATTCCATTATCTATGTCCTATGACAGAACCTAAATATTTTTTTTATTGCTTTTTTTGTTTACCCTGCACGTTAAGGAGCTTGCCATGTAGTTAAAGGGCACACTTTATACTTCATGGAACACTCAATAGTGCGGGGCTTTCTTGTTTTCTTGATTAAGGCTTAGCTATTTACTTCCGCCTACCTGCGACAAATACCAAAATATTTTTTATAATGTATAGATGCAATTAACACGATCACAAAAGTTTTTTTATCTCTGCCTTGCATTTCTACTCGGCATAGTTTTGGGCGAGTTTGTGCACCAAGTTTTAATTTTTAGTGGATTAATAGGTTTGATTGTTCTCATTGGTACGTGTAAGTCGCGACTTACACGTACGCATCGGAGCTTGCTTGGTACGTGCAGGTCGCGACCTGCACGTACGCGATTCGGATTTATTATTTTTGCTCTATTGATTGTCCTTGTAGGATTTTTTTGGCGCAACCAATTTTTCCCCACAAACTCAACTGACGATATCAACTACTACAATGACAAAACCATGACCTTTACCGGCATCGTCAGCGCCGAACCGGACGTGAGAATCGACAGTCAAAAATTGACGATCGTTGTCAAAGAATATAAAGGCAAAGTCCTCGTAAAGACAATGCAATATCCAGAATATAGTTATGGGGATTTACTGGCGATTAAATGTAAATTGCAAAAGCCGGAACCGATTGAAGATTTTCGTTATGATAAGTTTTTGGCGCGTGATGGAATTTACTCAGTTTGTTATAATCCATCGATTAAAAAAATCTCTAGTGGGCATGGTAATTATGCCTACGCATTAATTCTTAAACTTAAAAAAGGAATCGAAAAACGAATCAACTCCACAATTTCCGAACCGCAAGCAGCTCTCCTAGGTGGAATTTTGCTTGGATCTCGGCGTGGTTTGCCAGCAGATTTGATGGATGAGTTTAATCGAGTTGGCATCACTCACATTATTGCAATTTCTGGCTATAACATTACGATTATCGTCGCAGTATTAATGACTTTGGCGAAAAGTTTATATATTAATCGCAAAAAGGTTTTGTGGTTCATCGTCCCAAGCTTAATTCTCTTTGTTGTTTTGACTGGGATGAGTGCTTCTGTCGTTCGAGCCACGATTATGGGTTTGCTTGTAGTCGTCGCGGGACACGTCGGACGAAAATCAAGTCCTAAAAATATTTTGATAGCGGCCGCAGCCGTCATGGCTTTTATTAATCCACGGATAATATTGTGGGATGCTGGTTTCCAACTTTCATTTTTAGCCACTTGCGGGTTAATGTTCCTTTCCCCAAAGCTTAAAAAGTATTTTGTTAAAGTTCCAGAGAAGTTTGGTCTGCAAGAAAATTTAACAAGTACATTCTCTGCAATTATAATGACTTTACCACTCATCCTATTTAACTTTAAACGACTTTCTATCATCGCTCCTGTCGCGAACCTGCTTGTTTTACCAACGATTCCGCTCGCCATGCTACTTGGTTTTATCCAAGTTCTAGTTGCGATCATCTCGAAGAGCCTAGGCCAAATTATTGGTTGGTTTACTTGGGCGGTTTTGGCTTATGTCTTAAGTGTTGTCGAGATACTCGGTTCGTTTTCTTGGTCAGCAATCAATATGCAGGTTGGGATAGTCGGATTAGTAATTGGTTTTGTCCCGATAATTATTTTCATCTCCCGCAAAAGCAAAGTGGTCAATTCTGCTTCCGCATGATAAAATAGTGATAGTTATTTATAATTAATAAGTTTATTGACTTGTTACTGGTCTCTGGTCACTAGTCTCTAGTCACAATAAGAATATGCATTTGTACAAAGAACAACGCGTCGGCGTCCTCGTCGACATCCAAAACTTATATTACTCCGGCAAAGTAATGTTTAAAAAGAAAGTTAATTTTGGAGCCATTTTAAAAGAGGTGGTGGGGGAGAGGAAGTTAATTCGAGCGATCGCTTACGGAGTCGCAACTGAAGAGGGTTTAGAAGAAAAGTTTTTTACTGCACTCGAGGGGGTGGGTTATGAAGTTAAAACAAAAGATTTACAGATTTTCCCAGGTGGCCATAAAAAGGGTGATTGGGATGTGGGCATTGCGATTGATGCAATTAAGCTCTCAAAGAATCTCGATGTGATAGTTCTAGTCTCTGGTGACGGTGATTATTTACCTCTTGTTGAATATTTACAAAATACAACCGGTTGCCGAGTCGAAATTGCCGCTTTCCGTGAATCGACCAGCTCCTTATTATTAAATTATGTTGATTCCTTTACAGATTTGAGCGCGAATAAGAAGAAGTTTTTGTTGCCAGTTTAAATTAGGGGTAAGGGAAAAGGGGTATGGGATAAGGTATTAATTTGCTCCGCATCGTAATGGTGCGGGGTTTTTGTATCCGATTTGCGAGGAGCTGGCCTTAACGATTTAAGCGACGAAGCAATCTCTTGATCGTTTCCTTAGGGAATGATCAAGAGATTGCCACCCCGTACCACAGACGTTACCATCTGGGTGCAGGGTAAACACCACGTTTGAATATTCTAGATTTGCGTGGCTCGCAAACCGATGTGGGTACGATTGACAAGCACACAAAATTCTAGTAAAGTAGCGAGTCCGCAGTGTTGGTGCCACAACCCAGAGGGAGCCCATGAAAAAGCGTGTACTAAAGCCGACAGAAACGTTCGAGTGCTTCTTGTTCCTCGATAACGAGGACGAGCTGATCGCGCTGGGACTCGCCTTGGCAGAAACCGACGAGCGAGTGGAAGACAGAGTTTTGGGTATGGTGCATTTCCCGGCCGGCACGGAGATGCTGGAGTGCGTTACGCGGAAGGGTACAGCAGTTCGTATTTTCGCTCTGACCGATCGTAAGCACTTCTGCGTCTTGCGGAGTGGCACTCAAGAGCGTCCTTTTCGCACCTTGCAGATCATGTACCAAGAAGGTTTCGCTGATTGGTTCGATGAGCCTCTGCCTGCGCCATTCAACGCGTAGACGTTCTTCCTCCCGCATTCAGACCAGGTCTGGTGCGGGATTATTTTTTTACCCATTGCAAATCGTCATTGCACGTCACTTCACGTTGTCATTTCGACGAGGTATGAGGAGAAATCTGCATCTGACAACGTGCGAATGGTTATCAGGTCAATCGCGGATCTCTCCTCCCGTAGTTATTTGAGATTTGCGGTCGTCGAGATGACGATATGGAGGGCTTTATTTACAAAAACCATGAATTTAGCTAAAATGACTATGTTATATCTATTAATAATTAAGTTTAAAAGTATGAAGCTTTTTTCTCAAAAGAGCTTGGCCCTCTTGGTGCCAGTTCTTGCCGTAGTCCTTTTGCTTTCTGGTTGTGTGAGTCAACCACCAGCACCCAAGGCCTTAGAAACTATTAAAATCGGTGTGATTGCTCCTATGAGTGGCGATGCAGCTGCCGTCGGAGAGCAAATAAAAAAAGTATTTGATTATTTATTGCCATCAATCAATGAAACCGCAAAAAATGAGGGGAAGCAATATCAGTTTATTTATGAGGATGGAAAATGTGCTGGAAGTGAGGCTGTAGCAGCATATCAGAAGTTGACTAATATTGATGGTGTTAAATTTATTTTTGGCGGGATGTGCTCTTCTGAGACCTTAGCTATTGCACCACTAACAAAGGATGGATCTACTCTTGTGGTGTCTTCTCTTTCTTCTAACCCAGCCCTCGAAGGAGCCAGTCCTTACACTTTTACTTTTTCGTATAGTGATGATGTAATGGGCAAAACATTAGCTAAGGAAATGAGTAAATATGAACGTGTGGCGCTTATTACAGAACAAACAGATTGGAATATTGGAATTCAGAAGGTTCTTTTGGATGAATTAAAAGCAAATTATCCTAAAGTTACAGTAGTTGCTAATGAGGTTTTTCCAAAAGGTGCAACTGACATTCGTAGTACCTTAGAAAAAGTTAAAAAAATGGCACCTGCAGCATTGTTTCTAAACCCAGCTCCGGGAGTTACAGCTGAAACATTGGTCAAACAAATGGCTGAATTAAAAGAATGGACAGGTTGCACGATGTTTGGTCAAACATCTTATATCGGAGAAAGTAATTTAAAAGTTGCACCTGAAATTACCGAAGGAATGATTGTTGTAGATGCACCTAAAAGTACAAATTCAGAGTTTGTAACTCTAAGCGGTGAAATCGAAACAGCTAAAGGTACAATTAGTGATCTTGGCGCCTATTATTCAGCAGCAATAATTGATAGTACAAGGATAATGACAAAGTTAATTAGCGAATTTGGAAATGATCCAATCGCAGTTCAAAAAGCTTTGAAAGAAAGGACTTTTTCTGGCTTCATAAGTAATGATATTAACTTCAAGAATAGTAGCTTCCCAAATATTGGTGGTGGAATCTATAAAGTAATTGATGGTAAAGCTGTTTATCAGCAGTAATTATGTTCTTCTTGCAGATATTGTTGCATAGTTTAGTTGTGGGCACACAAGTTGTTTTACTTGCTGTGCCCCTTTATTTGGTTTATTCGTCAAGCAAGATTTTCCATCTTGGTCTTGGCGCTACTGGAATTTCTGTTGCTTATGCACTTTGGTTTGCGTTGAAATCTGGCTGGAGTTTACCAATGGCAATTATCTTCGCTCTTATCTGCGCTATTGTTTTGGGAATTTTATCTTTTGCCTTATTAGAAAAACTCGCTAAGAAAAAAGAACATTTGTTTGGACTCTTAGTGAGTTTTTCTTTTGGTTTATGTTTGGAGGCTATAGTCGCCATAATGTTTGGCACAGACGGGAAATTCTTTTTAACTACACCACTACCGACTATCCGCTTCAGCGAATTATATTTAACTTTTCCGGGAGTCGCGACTTTGATTGCAGGAGTAATCCTCTCAGTTTTATTTTTAATCATAGTAGCTAAAACTCCGTGGGGCAGAAAGATGAAAGCGGTTTCGGAAAATTCTTATTTACTAGCTAGCTTGTCTTTTAATGCTGGGACAGTTCGTTTGTTCGTTTTAATAATTGCGAGTGTTCTTGCTGGCTTTGTTGGCATCATGACAACATTAAATTCAAATTTAACGCCAAATGCTGGGTTCTCTGTTATTGTGTTGGCTTTTATCGCGCTTCTTGTTGGCGGAGTAAATAGCCTCAAGGGAACAATATTGGCTTCGTATATAGTAGTTTTAATTCCAGAGTTGATAGTCGGACTTTCTTCTGGACAATACAGCATTTCATTAAGTTGGAAAATGGTAATAGTTTTTGTTGTCGCAGCGATCTTTTTAACTTGGAAACCAAATGGTCTCTTAACTCGTAAGGCCAGAGTGGAATAATATGGGATATTTTTTAACACAATTAGCTCGTATCGCCGAGAATGTAGCCATGTCCATTGGCTGTCATTTGACTATTGCTGTTGGTAATATTTTTTTCTTGGGTGGTTCCACCATGTTTTGTTTTGGTGCTTATGCCGTGGCGATTTCTCAAAAAGCAGGTTTGGATCCATGGTTATCGGCAATTGTGGCGGTACTTTGTTCCCTTGTTTTTAGTTTCTTGTTTGTTTTAGCTTATATAAGACTTTCTAATGATAGTTTTACTGTTTTTACTTTAGCCAGTATGTTAGCTTTTGAGGCTTTAGTCAAATCATGGGACACAGTCACTGGTGGGGTCCTCGGTATTGCCGGGATCATGCGTCCGGAATATATTGATAAGCTTAAAGAGCTAGTTATTTTTCAAGTTATTATCATGATTATTTTATTAATAGTAGAATATGTTATTTTAAAAACGTTTATTGGTCGTAGTCTTTTGGGTATGAGAGAAAGTAAACATTTTGTCGAATCTTTAGGCACTTCGACCAAATTAATCGGAGGAACGGCGATTGTTATTGGTTCTGTTATGGCTGCAATTGCAGGAGTGACAACGGTTTGGAGAGTTCAATTCCTTGATGCTAGTTTTGGCTCAGTCACATTGTTAGTGTTGACCGTAACGATCGCAGTTTTAGCGGCTAAACCAAAAATACGTTGGTTAATGCTTTCCGCTATTTTTGTTACATTTTTGCCAGAAGTATTTAGATTTTTGCCGATTCCTTCAATAATGCTTGGGCATCTCCGTATCTTTATGTATTCTGTCATGTTGATTATTGTCCTCTTAACTATAAGTAAAAAATTAATGCCTCAAAAGCGCGTTATTTAATATGAGTAAAGAAATTTTAGAACTGGGTAATGTCAGTGTAAAGTTTGGTGATGCTATGATACTAAAAAATATTTCTTTTTCTGTTAACGAAAAAGAAATTGTTGGTATTATCGGGCCTAATGGTTGTGGCAAAACGACTTTGTTAAATGCAATTTCTGGATTTGTTCCGCTGGATTCTGGAACTATTAGTTACAATGGTGAGGATATTATGAGTTTACCTCCATACAAGCGTGCGCAGATGGGGATCGGACGTAGTTTCCAACATGCTGGAGTGTTTCGTGATTTGTCAGTCGAGGATAATATCGTCATCGGTTTAGAAAAAGCCGAGAAGTATCCCTGGTATTGGATGTTTACACCCAAGTTTAGAAAAAAAGCAGATCATACAGTCAAAGAATCATTAGAGGAAGTAGATTTGTTGGCACATCGTAAATCTTTAGCAGGGATTTTGTCGGGTGGACAAATTCGTTTACTCGAATTAGCTCGTTTAAAGTTGTTTCATGGTAATATACTTCTGATTGACGAACCAACCGCCGGCGTTGCTCCAGTTTTACGAACTCAACTGGCCGAAATTATCAAAAAACTAAATCGCGAACATGGTTTTGCCATAGTCGTGATAGAACATAATCTTAAATTCTTGTTTGATTTGGTAGATAAGGTCGTAGTCCTTGTCGACGGCGAAAAGTATATGGAAGGGAAGCCGGAGGAAATTCAAAAAGATAAACGTTTACAAGAGATTTACTTCGGAGGAGCGGTTTAAAAATAAACAATAAAAATTGGTACGGACAGGTCGCGACCTGTCCGTACCAATTTTATATTCCTGTACAATTTTTTAAATTGCGAAATATTTTCATTCCATCGTTGCACTATTTCCAGCCGTGTAACCCGTGCTCCAGCAAACTTGGAGATTATATCCTCCTGTAGGACCGGCTAGGTCCAGAATTTCGCCGGCAAAGTATAAGTTTTTAATAATTTTTGATTGCATGGTCTTTGGATCAACCTCTTTCAGATTGACTCCGCCTACTGTGATCATGGCTTTGTCGAAGCCTTCGAGATTCTTGATTCCCCCGCCTTTCGCGAGAGGCGGGGTTCTATATTCAATATTCTTCAATTCCTCGCCCAAATCCTTCCGTTCTTTAGCTGTTATGATGTTACATTTTTTAGAGAAGTCGAGAAAGTACTTTGTTGATAAGTATTTTACAAAGCGTTGAGGTAAAAGTTCTGTCATGACTGAGTGTAATTCTTTATTTGGATTTTCAGATAATAGTTTTATCATTTGTTTATCAAGATTTTCTTTGTCGAGATTGGGGAAGAGGTCGATTCTCAAGTTTAGTCCATGCTCAACTTGTGTGGCAATTTTTTGGCTGAGTGTAATCGTTGCCGGGCCACTGATTCCGTCTGCTGTGAACATGATATCGCCAGTGACTTTAGCAATTATTTTTTTATTCAAACTTGCTTGCAACAAAACTTGCTTAATGGCAACCCCTTCTATCGTATTAATATGCTGATCATTCAAAATCAGCGGCGTCAAAGCAGGCAAGAGTGGTGTAATTGTGTGACCGAGCGACTCGGCGTAGTCATATCCATCGCCCGTTGAACCGGTAAGCGGATACGATTTACCACCACAGCAAAGAATAAATTTTTTGGCTTGAATTTTTTCTTTATTTTCTAAAGTGATTGAGTCGATCAGACCTTCTTTTAAATTTATTTTGCTAACAGGAGATTTAAACTTTATTTCGACTTTGAGTTTTTTCATTTCTTTCGTCAAAGCAGAGAGCACATCGCGTCCATCATCACTCTGGGGAAAAACTTTATTATCATTTTCGACTTTGAGCGGTATTTTTAAGTCCTCGAAAAATTTCCAAGTTGATTCTAGTCCAAATTGACTGAGCGCTGAGAATAAAAATTTGCCATTTGGTCCAAATTCTTCAATAAAAGATCGGGTATCGGGTGCTTTGTTCATTAAATTGCAACGTCCGTTGCCGGCGAGGAGGAGTTTAACNNNATCAAAATAACCTTTGCCCCGTTTTTAGCAGAACTTATGCCCGCCATTATGCCGGCTGGGCCACCTCCGATGATTGCGACGTCGTATTTCATATAATTACTAATTACGAATCAGCTACGAATCTACAAATAGCCATTCGATTTGCGATCTTTGTTTTGGGCGTAAGGTCCATCGTTTTGCGAGGAGGTATAGTTGAACTTTTTACCGACGAAGCAATCTCCAATTCATAGTTCAGCAATCGATGTCAGTAGATTAACATTGATTACTTTGGATTTGAATTGGAGATTGCTTCGTCACGAAATCGCAACATTTATACATCGCGTGACTCGCAAAACGATGGTGGTGAACTCGCAAAACGAGGTGGGGCTCGCAAATCGAATAGATAACGCTTCTAACATAGCATTAAAAAGCTAATTCATGCAACTATCTGGTTACCCCTATAATTTTCATCATCATTGTTTTGAGTTATAATAACTTATGTAGTAAAAAGAAATTTGTTAACAAATTTGAGTATGAAAAAAATGATTTTAGGGGCACTCAGTTTAGTCTTAGTACTTGTTTTTTCCGGTTGTGTTAATGTCGTTCAAAAACCAGCCGAAAAGATCGCGGGTAAGTTTTTTGAAATTGGTTATCGCAGTTTTGCTTGGGGTGGCGAAACTCAGACTGTTTGTAATGATGGTCGTATTTACAGTGTGGCAACAAATGCAGATTTTGCGAACTTTTTAGGATTTTTAACTGCTAAAAATGTTGATAAACTGCAAGGGTTAATCGGCACGAACACTATTGCTTATAAAGAAGTCTTTGACACGCCCAATACAGCTGATGCGTCCTACGAAGTATCCTTAAATTATAATGGGGAAAAGGAGAATCAGGATATTGATTATGATAAATATGTTAAGGTGGATAAGGCTTTGGAATCAATGGTAAAAGATCTCGAACGGCAAGAGGTGCTGTCCATACGTCGAGATTCAGGGCTGGAAAGTATTGTCCAATGGAAAGATTCAGCCATCTTAAGTTTTAAGGCTTATGTTGATGGTAAGAATAAAATTGATGCCAGCGTTGATTTTAAAGATCTTAATCCAAAGCAATTAGAAATTATTAATCGAATGGCAAGCGATTATGAGCAAAGGGGATTAAATACTGGTGTTGCTGAATATGCGATTGAAGAAGATGGTTTAATTTATTACCTCCAGATTTATAGTAATTTTTTGTCTATAACAACTTGGCCTAAGGTTGTCTATACTATGGAACAAATGACAAAACTTTTGAGTATCGACACTCAGCAATTAACAGACATGGATCATGTTACAGCTAAAAGGGTAGAAGTTTTGATTGAGCGCGTAACTGATTCTGAGATTGTTAAAGCCATACGAGAAAATCATTTTGGTTATTTGTGGGTTGTTTGGAATGAGGGTGGGAAAAAGGTAGGGAGTAAATATGATGTGTCCTTGGCTTTTGGCGATCCGCAAGTTGGGCTTGATGAAATTTGTAAATAAGTGATGAAGAAGAATCTATTAAAATATTCATTTATTGTATTAGTGTTATTAATTGCTCTTATAGTTTTTGGTTTCCAAGATAATCCAATTGTTCAACAAGATAACAATGGATTGTCTACTGAAAAGTTATTAGTTGTTGATTTCCTCAACGTCGGTCAAGGTGACGCAATTTATATCCGCACTCCGGATGATGTTGATGTGTTGATCGATGGCGGACCTGACAATTCTATTCTTAACGAGCTTGGAGCGGTCATGCCTTTTTGGGATAAAGAAATTGATTTGATGATTTTGACTCATCCGCACTCGGATCATGTAAACGGACTGGTGGAAGTATTGCGTCGTTACAAAGTTAAAAAGATTTTATATACGGGAGTTGTTCACACAGCTCCAGATTATCTCGCCTGGCTTAAAGAAATCAAAGATCAAAAAATCCCGCTGGAGATTGTCGACAAAAAAAGTGAGATCAAACTCGGTTCCTCGGTTGAATTGGAACTGTTGTATCCGCAGAAAAGTTTTTTGAATCGTAAAGTCGAGAATCTTAATAATACTTCGATCGTTGCTCGACTGGTTTATGGGCAAACAAGCTTTTTGTTTACTGGTGATGCGGAAGTCGAAGTTGAAGAAGAATTGTTGAGTTCGGATAGTCAAATTGTTGATTCGGATATGTTAAAAGTTGCTCATCACGGGAGTGAGTCGTCCAGCTCACTGGAGTTCCTCTCTGCAGTTACCCCGACAATGTCTGTGATCCAAGTCGGCGAAGACAATTCATTTAATCATCCGCACGGGAAAACGCTTTTTAATTTAAAAAATTTGCCGAGTATAATTTATCGGACTGATACTCAGGGAAGAATTTCTATGAGATCTAATGCACAGCAGATTTTCGTCGAAGAGTAGCTCTCGTGATATAATGGCTATGAATTAATTATAATTTTATGTGGCCATTTGCCTTGCTTGTTTTTTTTAGCGCCTTTCTTTTGTTTCAAGTCCAGCCTTTAATCAGTAAGTTTATTCTTCCTTGGTTTGGTGGTTCAGCATCAGTGTGGTTGGTGGCGATGTTGTTCTTCCAAATTTTTTTATTGCTGGGTTATTTGTATTCGTTTATTGTTAATCACTTCAAATTTAAAACACAAAAATACATCCATTTGATTTTGATTTTATTAACGATTTTTACTTTACCGATCATTCCAAGTTTAAGCATGCGTCCGACAGATTCGACTTTCCCTGTGTTGAAAATTATTTTACTTTTAACCTTAACTGTTGGTTTGCCCTATTTTGTTTTAGCCACGACTGGTCCATTGCTCCAGGCTTGGTATGTGCGTAAATATCCGCA
>Ga0076118_109_pt1 | contig 15278 bp, 16 predicted proteins | sample RifGroC2_FD_67675 | JGI IMG/M metagenome (GOLD analysis project Ga0076118, IMG submission 67675) | Parcubacteria bacterium GW2011_GWC2_38_7 | reverse complement strand
ATCAAAAACATCCCAACCAAACCCGGCATATACCTTTTTTTCGATAAAAACAAAAAGCTGGTTTATGTTGGCAAAGCCACGAGTTTAAACTCTCGCGTCCGATCATATTTTGCTGGACAAAAATCACCACGGCCGATTGAATCCTTAATCGACGAAGTCAAAAACATCAAATGGATAGTGACTGATTCAGTCCTCGAAGCAATAATACTCGAAGCTAATTACATCAAAAAATATCAACCTAAATATAATGTTTTAGGCAAAGATGATAAAAGCTGGAATTATTTAGCAATTACAAAAGCTGAGTTCCCAACCCTCAAAGCAATCCGCCAACATGACTTAAAACAACTTTCTTTGATAGAACAAAAGCAAAAGTTTTTAAATGTCTTTGGTCCTTTCCCAGGATTAAACACTCAAGCGACGTTAAAGCTCCTCCGCAAACTTTTTGCCTATTCCTCTTGTTCACCAACTCAACCCAGAGCTTGTTTCTATTATCAACTGGAACAATGTCTCGGCGTTTGCACAAACGAAATTACTCCAAAAGAATATAATAAAAAAGTTGTACGACCGCTAACCTTATTTTTCAAAGGTAATAAAAGACAATTAATCAAAGATTTAGAAAAGCAAATGAAATCAGCTTCCAAAGATGAAAATTACGAAGAAGCTCAACGCTTACGTGATCAAATCTCTAATCTGAAAAAGATACATGATGTTGCGTTGCTCAATAAAAACTTTTACACCCATGTTGTCACTCTGAGTGTACCGAAGAGCGACAACATCAACCGAATCGAAGGCTACGACATTTCCAACCTCAGCACAACAGATAAAGTCGGCTCCATGATTGTTTTTATAAATGGTGAAGCCGAGAAATCTGAGTATCGCAAATTCAAAATCAGAACAGTAATAGGACAAAGTGACGTAGATTGCCTCAAAGAAATAATTACTCGACGATTAAAACACGCCGAATGGCCACTTCCACAATTATTTTTGATTGACGGTGGTAAACCGCAAGTAAACGCAGTCAAAGAAATTCTTGCGCTGAATAAAGTCGAGATTCCAGTCGTCGGCATAGCTAAAGGACCAGAGAGAAAAAAGAATGAGTTTTTTGTTCCAAAGATACTTGAAAAATGGTTAGCGCAAAACAAAGACTTGTTAATCCAAGTCCGCGACGAAGCACATCGGTTTGCCATCAAGTACAATCGAGAACTCCGTAGAATAAAAAAATAGAGCCAAGACAATCGGCTCTATTTAATTCTTAGCGATTATCGCCACTACCATGTAAAACCCCTCTTTCCATGCGAGACATTAATTTTTCAATATTCCCTTTCGCGGCTTCATCAAATGACAAACCTAGCTCCGAGCAGATTTGTGCCAAATACCACAGAACGTCGCCAATTTCTTTTTTAATTTCTTCTTTTTTTACCTCACTCACAATTCCCCCATCATCACGGATAACTTTCTTTATTTTCTCAGCCACTTCTCCCGATTCACCAGCCAATCCCAGAACCGGATAAATATAATTACTGCCTTTATTAGGATAAAGAGCAGTTTTTTTTGATTCTATTTGATATTCTGCGAAAGTCATATTCTTTGCGAATAACACTTTTATTGTGAAGTTACGAATTACTGCTAAACTATAATTCGTAAGATCATTATTATGAAGTTATTCGTAATAATTATTAATTGTTCTATGTTCCATGATCTATGCCTTTGCTAGTTCCTCCAACCTCCTACACTTATCAAGAGTAAACTCCCCCACCCTTGTCCTCGTCAAATCAGACATATACCCACCGACACCAAGCTTTACACCTATATCACGCGCCAAAGAACGGATGTAAACGCCAGATCCACAATCAACTCGGATAACTAACTCGGGCCAAGAATACTTGATAAGTTCGATCTCATTGATTAACACCTTCCGAGCTTCCATTTTCAATTCTTTACCAGCACGCGCATATTTATAAGCTGGCTTACCTTTTATTTTTAATGCACTAAAGATTGGCGGGACTTGATCAATCTCACCAAGGAATTCTTTTAAAACTGCTTGAATTTGATCGATAGTAGGTTGTTTTCCAACGACTTGCTCAGTTTTTTCTCCCTCTTCATCATCAGTTGTACTTGTTACTCCGAGCTTAATTGTAGCAATGTATTCTTTTTCTTTCTGGATCAAACCCGTTAACTGCTTTGTAGCGTCCCGTCCGACAGCCACAACAAGAACACCATCGGCAAGTGGATCGAGAGTACCAGCATGACCAATTTTTTTGATATTAAAAATTTTCCGCAATTGATAAATCATGGAGAATGAACTTGGCCCTTTTGGTTTATAAACTCCAAAAATATTTTCCATATTACTTTCTATCTAATACCCAAAGAGCTTCTACGTGAGGAGTTCTGGGGAAAAAATTGTATAAACGTACCATTCTAACATTATAATCTTTCTGAAACTTGGCACAATCGCGCGCTTGAGTTGCAGGATCACATGACAAGTAGATGATTTGCTTTGGTTTTTGCTCGAGTACTCGATTAACAACTCGTGCGTCTAGACCAGCCCGTGGCGGATCAAATATAACAGTGCGACTTTTGGTGATTGAATCTAAAAGACTGCCCGCATCTCCTTTTATTACACTGCAATTCTCAATTTTATTATCTTGAATATTTTGTCTAGCTAAATTAATGGCATTTTCGTCAGATTCGACTAAAGAAACTTTTTGAACTCGCTTGGCCAATGATAAACCGATAACTCCAACTCCAGAATAATAGTCGACAACGAGCGATTCATCATCGACAACACTTTGGATATCTTCAAGAGCCTTAGTAAATATTGGCCAATTAACTTGAAAAAAACTTTGACAATCATATCTAAAAGTAAAATCTTTGAATTCTTCCACTAAAGTTTTCTTGCCTTGAGAGAATGTTCGAGTTCCTCCTTTATCTTCAGTCAAATAAATCTGAAAGCTGACCAAATTTTCGTCCCAAGCAGGAGTACTAATTAATTCTTTTTTCTGATTCATAAACAAGGTTGCCATAACCTCACCTTTTTCATTACTACGGAAAACAATTTTCGAGAGCACCTCAAGAGCCAAACCTGATTGCCTTAACCAAGTCAAAACTTTTACTGAGGCCATTCCAATCGCCTCGCTGGCCAAGCAACAATCAAGGATTGCATTCAGATCATTAGTATTGCGTTCAAAAAAAGCATAACTTATTTCATTGTCCTTGTTTAAACAGAAACTATATTCAATTTTATTACGATAATGCTCAAATTTATTTTGATCTGAGATTAAATCAATCTTTAATTTTTCTGGTAAAACACCAGCTTTTTTGTACATCTCTAAAGTAATTTCTTTTTTCCAAAAGTCTTCTGTCTCTGGTTTCATAATTTGCCAAGGACTACACGAAGCGTAATGTTCTTCTAGTGGTTCGAGACGATCGGGTGAAGCCTTATAAATTTTTGTGACTATCCCCTGAGCAAAATTCTTTTTTTGATTTACAATCTCAACCTCTACCTCTTCTCCTGGCAAAGCACCCCAAACAAAAACAACTTTATTCTCGTAACGAGCTAAAGCTTGTCCACCATTGACCAGTTTTTCTATAATTAATTTAGGCATATTTATATTACTTCTTTATTGTTACCAACTTATCATATTTAGCCCTAAATTACCACTTATCCACAAAGACTTGCTATATTATTGAATTATTGTTACACTACTATTGATAATGATTATCATTAAATATGACAGCCAAACAAAGACTTGATTTGCCTTTAAAACTAACTTTGAACGAAAGTGGAAAAAGATTAACTCAGCAACGGCTAGAAATTCTAGATTATTTGCGCGGAGTCACCACTCATCCGACCTCAGAGATGATTTACACGGCTTTAAAAAAGAAACTGCCCTATTTAAGTCTAGCTACGGTTTATCGAAATGTTAATTACCTGGCTAGCGAAAAGATGATCTTAGAAATTAAAGGCGAGGATGGCAAAATGCACTTTGATGGCAATAATCTAGCCCATATACACTTTATATGTAAACAATGTCAAAAAATTTACGACATTTGGACCAAGAAAGCACCTCAATTTGCCAAGATCGATGAAGTTGCTCAAATTGATAGAATCGATTGCACCATCTATGGCCTTTGTAAAAAATGTAAAAAATAATATGGCCGGAAAATCATTTATTTGTAAAGTCTGTGGTTATAAATATAATACAGACAAAGGAGACGTAGAACATAACATTAAACTAGGAACAGCTTTTTTTGAGCTCGGTGACGATTGGGTCTGCCCTATCTGTCATCAACCAAAATCAGTTTTTGAACCTTTGCCCTTAGAAGAATAAAATTATAATGTATGGAAACACAAAACAAACCTTTAATTGGACAAAAACTAGAACAGTTTAACCTTGATGCCTTTTTTAACTATCAACTAACCAAAATAAATTCTGATTCGTTAAAAGGTAAATGGCTTGTTCTCTTTTTCTACCCCGCCGACTTCACCTTTGTCTGTCCGACTGAACTCGGCGACATGGCTGACTCTTACGAAGACTTTAAAAAAGAAAATGCAGAAGTTTTGAGTGTCAGTACTGATACTAACTTCGTACACAAAGCTTGGTTTAATGAATCCGAAACCATCAAAAAAATTAAGTTCCCTATGCTCGCTGACCCGACCGGAAATTTCTGTCGCTCACTGGGCACTTACATTGAATCTGAAGGCTTGTCGTATCGCGCCACAATTATCGTAGACCCAGACGGCATAATTCAGTCCTACGAAATCAACAATAACAGTATAGGACGAAATGCCTCTGAGACTCTACGTAAACTCCAAGCAGCAAAATTTGTTTTTGAACATGGTGGCGAAGTTTGTCCAGCTCGTTGGAAACCTGGTGACAGAACATTAAAACCTGGAATCGACTTAATTGGTAAAATATAAATAAAACATAAAATCTATGTCATTCGAATTACCAAGACTCAATTACAGTTACGATGCACTCGAACCTTTTATTGACAAAGAGACCATGGAGATTCATCACAGTAAGCATCACCAAGCCTATACAGACAACTTCAACAAAGCCATCACTGACTTTCCTGAGGTTCAAGAAATGGAGCTAACAGAAATTTTCAAAAATCTAAATTCGCTAAACATACCAGAAGCCACAAAAACAGCTATAAGAAATAATGGCGGTGGCTATATCAATCATAAAATTTATTGGGACAGTTTAGCCCCACAGAAAGAAGAAAATACTGATTTGGCACGAGAAATCATTAAAAACTTTAGTTCACTGGAGGAATTCAAAAAGCAGTTTTCCGAAATAGCCCTAAAACAATTTGGTAGTGGCTGGGCTTGGCTCGTGCGCACACCAGAAGATAAACTAAAAATCTATTCCCTACCCAACCAAGATTCGCCCTATACAATTGGCGACACCCCAATCTTCAACTTGGATGTCTGGGAACATGCCTATTATCTTAAATATCAAAATCGTCGAGCAGAATATACAGAGAATTGGTGGAACGTGCTCAAGTTCTTCTAACAAACAAATTAAAACATAACTAATATACGTAATTTACGTTACGTATATTATTATCACTCAAAATATGCGCTCAGAAATAAAAATCAAAAAAAGAAACGATGTTTTAGAAAGTTTCAGTAACGAAAAAATTAAAAAAACAATAGAAAAAGCCTCATTTGGGTTTACCGATCAAATTGATCTTAATCTTATTGTTAATCAAGTAGGACAAGAAGTTTTTGATGGTATCAGCAGCGAAGAAATTTCGCAAACTTTAATATTAATTGTTCGCGGATTTATAGAAAAAGACCCTCTATACTCCAAATTAGCTGCACGTCTTTTGCTCTACCAAATATATCAAGAAGCATTTAAAGAAAAAGTGTCATACAATGACATAGACAAACAATATCAACAACACTTTATTGCTAACATCAAACAAGCAGCTCAAGAAAAAAGATTAGATCCACGAATATTATTATTGGATTTAGATACTTTAAGCCTGGCATTAAAACCAGAACGAGATGATCTTTTTGACTATTTAGGTTTGCAAACAATTTACGATCGCTATTTAGGAAAAAGTTTAGTCAAAAAAAGAATATTAGAAACCCCTCAATATTTCTGGATGCGCGTTGCTATGGGTTTAGCACTGGAAGAAAAAGATGCGACCAAACAAGCTCTCAGCTTTTATGAGATGATTTCTACTCTTCGTTTTGTACCCTCAACTCCTACTCTTTTCCATGCCGGTACTACTCACCCACAACTAAGTTCTTGCTATATAACAACAGTCCAAGATTCACTCGAGAATATTTTTAAATCCATAAGTGATAATGCTCAGATGTCAAAATGGTCTGGTGGTATTGGGAATGATTGGACTAATATCAGAGGTACTGGATCAGCCATCAAAGGAACTGGAGTTACCAGCCAAGGCGTAATACCATTTTTAAAAGTTGCCAATGATACAACTGTTGCCATTAATCGCAGTGGTCGCAGACGTGGAGCGACCTGTGCATATTTAGAAGCTTGGCATTATGACATAGAATCATTTTTAGAATTACGCAAAAATACTGGCGATGATAGACGCCGGACACATGACATGGATACAGCCGTTTGGATTCCTGATTTATTTATGAAACGTGTCAAAAACAATGAATCTTGGACACTTTTTTCTCCAGAAGAAACGCCCAACCTCCATCATATTTATGGTCATGAATTTGAAAAAGAATACAAACGATACGAAGACTTACTAGCCGAAGAAAAAATAAATTTGTCTAAAACCATCCCTGCTACAGATCTCTGGAAAAAAATTCTCCTTATGAATTTTGAGACTGGACATCCTTGGATAACTTTTAAAGATCCTTGTAATGTTCGTTCCCCTCAAGATCACGTAGGTGTTATACACAGCTCAAATCTATGCACAGAAATAACTTTAAATACTTCTGCCAACGAAATAGCTGTCTGCAATCTTGGTTCTGTTAATCTTGTTAAGCACCTAAGCAATAAAGAATTAAATATAGATAAACTCAAGGAAACAATAACCGTAGCCATGCGCATGTTGGATAATGTCATTAACTTAAATTTTTACCCAGTGCCAGAAGCAAACGAATCAAATCAAAAACATCGTCCTGTCGGATTAGGTATCATGGGATTTCAGGATGCCTTACATGAACTAAATTTTAATATTGATTCTCAACAAGCGTTAGAATTTGCAGATTTGTCGATGGAACATATCTCGTACTTTGCACTTTCTGCTTCGGTTACACTAGCAGAAGAAAAAGGTGCTTATGATAGTTTTCCAGGATCAAAATGGCAACGTGGCTTGCTACCAATAGACACCATCTCTCTCTTAGAACAAGAACGCGGGGTTGACATTGATGTTAATCGGACTAAACACTTAGATTGGGGGAGCTTGAGAGAACTAATAAAACAAAAAGGCTTACGCAACTCTAATTGTTTAGCAATAGCTCCAACAGCGACAATATCAAACATCGCTGGAGTTTCTCAATCAATTGAACCTCTTTACAAAAATTTATATGTAAAATCAAATGTCACCGGTGATTTTATTGTCTTAAATGAATATCTAGTCGCTGATTTAAAAAAAATTAATCTTTGGAATGATACTGTACTTGAAAAATTAAAATTTTTTGACGGCGAGCTGGGCAATATCCTGGAGATTCCAACTGAATTGAAAGAAAAATATAAAACTGCTTTTAGCATTTCACCAAAAACATTGATTGATTTGGCTGCAGTCAGAAACAAATGGATCGATCAAAGTCAATCTTTAAATCTTTATTTTGCCGGAACTTCCGGTAAAGCCTTAAGCGAAATTTTTACCTATGCTTGGGAAAAAGGTTTAAAAACAACGTACTATCTGCGCAGTCTAGGCGCGACGCAAACAGAAAAATCAACCGTAAGTACAGCCGAGTTTGGGACCACTCATACTCGCCAACAAATTGAAACAACTCCAATTCAGGCTTGTCGAATAGACAATCCAACTTGCGAGTCCTGTCAATAAATATATGCCAATTACAAAAACAAACAAAAAAGTCGATATCAACAAACGTCGTATTATCAACGGATTTGAAGCTGATGTCATGCAACTCTCGCCCATGAAACATAAATTTGCTTGGGAGTTTTACGAGAATGGGAATGCTAATCATTGGCTACCAACAGAAATAAGCATGCAAAAAGATGTTGAACAATGGACAGCAACCAATGTTTTATCTGAAGACGAAAGAAAAGCCTTTAAAACAGTGTTAGGCTTTTTCTCGACTGCTGACTCTATTGCTGCTAACAACATTGTAATCGCTCTTTATCGACACATAACTTCTCCTGAATGTCGCATGTATATGCTCCGTCAGTCCTACGAAGAGGCAATCCACACCCATGCTTATCAACACATAGTGGAAACTTTAAGCTTGGACGAAGGAGAGATATTTAACATGTACCGAGAAGTCGATGCAATTTATGATAAGGATGCGTTTATTCTCAAATTCAATGAAGGAATTTTTGACAAAAATTTTGCTACTGGGACTTTTGAAAACGATCAAAAGTTTTTAGAGAACTTAGCTGTTTTTTCTTTGATTCTCGAAGGCATTTTCTTTTATAGCTCTTTTGCAGTCATGTTTGGCTTTCAACGTCAAGGCAAACTAACAGGATCAGCCGAGCAGATTCAATATATCATGAGAGACGAATCTCAGCATTTAAATTTTGGCGTCGAGCTTATTAATACTATCAAAGTAGAGCAACCAGAACTTTGGACAGAAGCCTTCCAACAAAACCTTATAAACCTAATCAAAGAAGCTGTTGTGTTGGAATACACTTTTGCTCAAACAGTTTTTCCTAAAGGAATAGTTGGACTTAACTCTGACAACTTTAAAGAATACATCGAGCACATTGCTGATCGTCGACTAGAATCCGTCGGCTTACCAAAACAATATAATGTTAATAACCCCTTCCCTTGGATGAGTGAAGCCATAGACTTAAATAAAGAAAAAAACTTTTTCGAAACTCGTGTAACAGAGTATCGTACAGGGGGGACACTGGACTGGGATTAAAAAAACGAGGCAGAATTTCTGCCTCATTTTTTATTCTTTTATTTTTTTCGTAGAAGCCAACTGCCCGCAAGCAGCTGCTATATCATGACCAAAGGTTTGCCTCAACGTAAACGGCACATGATTCTTTTCTAAATAATCAGAGAATTTTTTTACTGCAGAAGCCAATGGTGGCGAATAAAAACGAGTTCTATTATAAGTGACTAAATTAACGAAACATAATTTATTTTTGACTAAGGCTGTCAATTGTTCCGCCGCTTCGACAAAATCATTTACACCTTTAATCAAAGTATATTCTAGCATAACACGTCTATTTGTTTTTTCTATATAATTATCAATTGCTTTAAAAAGTTGTAAAAGGTTCCATTTACGATTAATAGGCATTAAACGTGTCCGGAGCATATCATTAGGTGCATGGATAGAAACAGCTAAATTGATTTCCATTTTTTCCTCAGCCAACTTCCTAATACCATCAACAACACCAACTGTTGAGATCGAAAATTTACGAGCGCCCAAGCCAAAAGTATTTTTATCATTCATAAAATAAATACTCTTGATGACATTATCGTAATTAAGCATCGGTTCCCCCATACCCATAAAAACAACATTGGTAACTTGCTTTTTATCTTTTTTGAGTAACCGATTAAACAGTAAAACCTGCATCACAATTTCGTCTGCAGTTAAATTTCTGATGAAGCCCATTTTACCTGTGGCACAAAAAACACATCCCAAAGCACAACCAATCTGAGACGAAACGCAAACTGTATTGCGACCATCTTCGTGACGCATCATGACTGTCTCTATACGGTAACCATCATCCAATGTGATCAATTCCTTGGTCGCATTATTTTCTTTACTTTGAAAACGTTCGTGCTCAATTTTTAAACTAACATTGGCCTTAAGCGTTTCTCTTAATTCTTTTGGCAAAGACGAAGCTTCGTCCCAATCTTCTATTAAATTATTAAATACAAAACGCTGGACTTGTGCTTTACGAAATCCAGGCGCTTTTTCTAAAATCTTGTCGAGCTTTTGTAAATCCATATTATGGTTGGAGTATAGTGTCGCTAACACCATCTATTGATATTAAAACTTCTTTAACTTCTGGCCATTGTCGCACTGTACTCTCGATTTGAGCTCGGATAGCAGAGACCAAACACGAGCCACCGATATTTTGATCTAATGTTTTATCAAAATCGACTTGCATAACTCCGTTGCTGAATTTTACAAAGTTCAACCGAGTTTCTGCTGGAATTAAATTTTTATAACCATTCTGTTCCTCACTCTTACTTGGCCCTAAGAGCAATTGATTAACTGTCTCTTCGTATATTTTTTCGCGACCAACAACAGCTCTATCGACCGGAAAAACCAAAGAACAATCAAGCATGGCCGGATTGGTAACACTATTTGAATAATAGATTTTAACAGCTACGACCTCGGGTTCATCTTTAGTCACAGCTTTGTCGACCGTCTCAACTCGTGAATAATATTGAAATAGAACAAATATCGCTAAGACCAAAACGAGAACAATTAGAATGTAGATAACTATATTTTTAAAATTTTTCATATTTTTCGTATGTTACTTTTTTGCTTCTTTGCTTTTTTGTTTTATTGATTATAGCTAGCCTATTCCTTCTCCTCTCTTATCTCCGCTCCCAACCAAGCCAAGTCAAACAGAGACTTCATAGTCTCGGCTATTTGTCTATCCTTAATCAACACAGCATGTAATTTTTCTGTCAGAGGGATAAACAAAACCGCATTACCCAAAATTTCTATGTCGCAAGAAAAAGGACTTTTTTCTGAACCAACTTTACGGCGGACCCCATCAGCACTTGTTTTAAGAAAACCATTATCGTAGTTATAGATTACTTTTGATTTAACTTGTCGAGACAAACGTATTTTTCTGAATTTTGTGCGTTCTCTATCCTCTACTACTTTTTCTAATAAATCTTTATTATACAACATGCGCACAGGCTCATTTGGCTCAGATTTTTCTTGTAAAAATTCTGATCCACTATTTAACAAACCTTGGCGACCATCAAAAAATCTCACAGTTGGTTTATCGGCTTGTTTATTAAAAATGCTATTTAAATCTGGTAATAATTTTTTAAAAGAATTTTCTTGCGACTCCATTTGTTTTCGCTTTAAATCAAAAACAGATAATAAAGATTCCGGCGAACTGGCATAATATAAAACCTTTTTTTCTTTTTCTGTAATACTGCAAAGACCTTTTTTGATAAGCGCTTCTAAAATAGAATAGGTTGTGGCGCGGTTAACCTCTGCCTTGCGCGCAATATTTTGGACCGAGGCTTGCCCCAACTCCAAAGCTGCCAAGTACACTTTTGACTCTTTGTCAGAAAGTCCAATTTTTTGTAATTCTTTATCCAAAGACATATAAATTTAGTTAAGATAGTACTATTATACAGAATTTGTTGATAACTAACAACAAATGTAAAAAAAGGGGGGATCAGCACGTGCGCGCTGATCCCCCTTTGGCTTGAAGCCTAGAACACGATCACCTCGTGCTGGTGCTGATGCGATCCGGCAACGAGGCTAGTCTGGTGTCCCCTGGTGGCGATGACTCAGGGCTCACCCGCATAGGAAATTACAAGGGAAAACCTCTATTTGGGCCAGTTTACCTTTGAAAACGCTCCTTCAACTCGGTCTGTTGGGGTTAGTCGAACATAGTCACCTCCACAGTTTCCTCAACGCACCGAACCTGGGATCCAGAAAGCTTCTTGGGGTAGATGGGCATACTCCCGTGCAGCGCGCCACACGCTGCACGGGAGCTTTCCACCCCCCTAGTCGCTCATGACGACCTCCAAGGGTTATAGTGACCAATCATAATAGCACAGCAAATTAATCTTGTCAAGAGGCAAGCACAAAATTAGAGCTGTATTAGCTCTAATTTTAGATAAAAATAGAACATTAAAAAACAATTTGTTACCCCATTTTAACAAAAAAACTGCCCAGCCCTTTATAGAACTGGACAGTTAAAATGATTTATTTAGTTTGAGGTCTTTCGTTCGTTATACTTTTCTATTGCTTCCCTGGCTTCATTAATCCTTTGCATTTTTTTTCCTGCTTCTGGTGTTTTGTTTCTGTCTGTATGATACTTCATGGCTAAGCGACGGTAAGCTTTTTTAACTATTTCTTCTGAATCCCCTCTTTTAACCCCTAATACATCCCAAGCCCAATCAATACTTTCATACGATGAATTCATTCGTTCTTCATCTTCATCTATGTGCTCGCCATTAAAGACACGTTTTGCAATACTAAGAATTTTCATTAATCTTTCAAAGTCAGAAGGACTCAATTCAGCCAAATCATTTTTAAGAAGTGCTTCCATACTGACAAAATCTTCTTCAGTAACTTTTTCTTGATTTTTCACCTTTGTATATAAATCTTTTAATCGAGCTTCGTCGCCCAACAAAAGAGGTTCTAATTTATATAAATTGGCTACATTACTAAAAACTCTTTCTAGTTCTTTGGCTCTTGCCATACAGCGATCTTTAAGATCCCCTTCTTTCATGTTTTGTGTAATTTCCAAAAGAAACGCAACTGATTTTAATGAAGCTTCCAGATCAGATTCCTCTGTTGGATTCACATCTTCGTAAGCCAACATTCTGGCTGGTGGTCTAGTTGTCGCAAAATAACGAGCCATCCTTATGTCATAAAGTGCATTTTGCAATTTTTCTTCTGTTTCTTCAAAGCTAAATAATCCGGGCTCATCAACATAACTTTGTAATTTGTCATGCAAACGATCTAATTCAAAGATAAAATCCTGCTTTTCTTCTTCTGTCACAGACATAGAATCAAGCACATTCCTAGCCATATCAAAATGATGTTCCATTCCGCTGGGGCTAATCTTTTCAGCTTTTTTATATGGAGAATTACGCCAGCCAAAACCGTTAATACGAGCTCTAATAAACGGAATATACTGTCGATAAACTTTTTTTTCGATACTCGCAGCTTTAGCCAACAGTTCCTCCCTGATTTCTCTATCTCTTATTTTGTCTATAAAGTCCGAACGTAAATAATATATTCTATCAAGAAAACTTGTCGGATCTGTAGCTTGGAATTTGCTTTCTTCTCCCGTATATCGATCTCTATGTGGTTCGGCCATTTCGATTTCAATGTCCGCTAATTCTTCCCTGGCCGAACGAGCTTCCTTTTCATCTTCTTGAATTTCATCCATCGGCGGAGAATATTCTTCACTATCAGTATCAGCTAACTGGTCAAATTCGAACCTTGGTATTTTTGGCATATATTTTTTTTATAAATGGCTTGCCATGCAGTCACACAAAGTGTGTACTGCATGGAGCCGTCGATGGATGCGCTCTACCAACTGAGCTACGACGGCACTAAAGTACCCGCCTCTGGCGGGACTTTAGTGTAAACCCTCCTTCGGCAAAGTTTTTCTTCATTATAAATTACGAATTTGCAATCTGATCTCGGAATTCTTTTAAGCGTTGATTATCAGGATTAACACGTTCCAAATCAGCCAATAAATCTAAGGCATGCGATTTACGCCCTTGTCGAATATAAATCTCGAGCATCAAAGAAATGTTACGAGGATTATTTGGTTCTAATTCCAAAGCTTTAAAATAACTATCAGCCATCTGATCTTGTTGATTCAACAAACCATGAATATAACCAACATCACAATAAGCATCTGCCAATTCGTGAGCATTGCTGACAGTTGCAAAAGATTTACCCGCCTCATCTGTCTTTGTTATTGGTGTGCTTTGTCTAGTGATCAACTTTAAAATAAATTCTGCGGTCTGCAAGGCTTGCGCATATTCCTTCATCTCTAAATAAACATCATTCAAGCCTTCATACGCTTCGATATTTTTTGGGTCTAAACCAATAATTTCTATATATGTTTTTTCTGCCTCTTGGTATTTACCTTCTTTAAAAAACTTTTGAGCCCCAACTAAATGCTGAGATATTGAACTTTTTAACTGACTGCGTTTTAATGGATTTTGACCAGCTGCTTCTTTTTTGTATTTTTCTTCTAAATCGTAAATTTTACTAAATAGTTTTTTTACTACAGCCTTAGAAACTTTACTAGCAGGAGATAATCCACGGGCAACAAAAGATTTGCTCCATTCACTATTTCTCTTTATTCTTTCTAAAAGAATACGATCCCGGACCTCGGCCCTACGAGCAGCCGGAACAGTCTTAACATCCAAAGTCCTAGCTTTAGGGAATTTTCTGAGATAAATAAAAAGTATGCCGCCAAGACACAAAACAATAACTGCAATAAAAATTATATTTAACACCATAATTATCTCGCTTTATTAAGACTACCAAAAACGATTATCTTTTTCTCGACCACCTTTTGCATAGCCAAAATGGCTGGTTGCAAAATCTTTCGTGGGTCATATTCGTTGATATTCATTTCAAAAAAAGTTCTTTCGGCCTGAGCAAAAGACAAACGCAATTCACTGTCGATATTAATAACTCTGACTCCAGCCTTGATAGCTGATTTTATCTGTCCAGCTGGGAAGCCTGAGGCTCCATGCAAAGCCAGTGGAACAGGTACTATCTTACCAATTTTAGCTAATCTTTTCAAGTCTAACTTTAATATCTTTTTATCAACGATTTTGGCTACTCCATGATAATTTCCTACTGACGGAGCAAAGACATTTATCTTTGTTTCTTTAACAAAACCTAAGGCTTCTTCTGGATCAGTAAAATTGAACAATGACTCGACTGCAACGAATTCAACCGCAGTAACTCTTACAACAACATGCACTGATAATGTCGGATGCGCTTACATGCAAATTTCAGTTGATGGGACACTTGACACAGAACAGTTCGAATCATATTCGACATCAAAAACAATCTATTTCCAAAGTGGTGATGGTTATAAAACTGTTAAAGTAAAATACAAGGATTTTACGGGAAATATAGGCGTACAATATAGTTCTAGTATAATTTTGGATACAACAGCTCAAGAAACTTCGATTGTTCAAAAACCGTCTTCGTCAACATCTGACGCATCAGCAACATTCACTTTTGGTTTCAGTGGTGACTCGATTTCTGATGTATCGTTTGAATGCAGAATGGACACTTCAATCTTTTCTGCGTGCGCAAGTCCGAAATCATACTCTGGTCTTTCATCAGGAAGTCACACATTTTATGTAAGAGCTGTTGACGCGGCATTAAATTATGACGCGACTCCAGCGGAATACACATGGACTATCACTGGAACTTCCACTGACACTTC